>Ga0307931_1000312_pt1 | contig 28989 bp, 27 predicted proteins | sample OrgLakmetageno47_FD_201816 | JGI IMG/M metagenome (GOLD analysis project Ga0307931, IMG submission 201816) | Saline water microbial communities from Organic Lake, Antarctica - #47 | ecosystem: Environmental > Aquatic > Non-marine Saline and Alkaline > Saline | place: Antarctica: Organic Lake...
AGTTTGGAGCGCTCCGCGACAAAGCACGCGCCCTCGGGTGCGATGCGCTGGCCACGGGCCACTATGCCAGGCTTTTGACGCCTGATTGGTCGGACAATGGTTCTAACAGGAGTGTAGTAGGCGGAGGCGCTGGCGGGTCCCTGATGGATTACACGCCCGCTGACAATTCTACTGCTGGTGCAGATGCTGTACACGCTTCTCCGCGTGCAGGGCTTCTGTACAGCAATGGCCTGCATTTGCCGCAGCTGTGGTCTGCGCGAGACCTGGCCAAGGACCAGTCGTACTTTTTGAGTGGAGTGGCTGCGGAACAACTGGTGCGTGTGCTAAACGTGCCAGCAGAAAGTTATTGATGGCCTTTTTTTTTGGCTTGATTCGTGCGTGCAACTCTTGAACAGGAGGAATCTGATGCTCATGGTTTAGTTGACTATGTGTGTTTCCTGTATTTGTCATCGATTTTCGATCCTCGGTTCCGCACAATTCTTATTCACCTTTTTCCTTGCATGTTTGGTGGCTGGGGTACTGGATGCATCCATGTATGACTAGGTGGGCGTGCGTTTTCCTCTGGGTGATTTGGCGAGCAAAGCCAAGATTGTGCGAGCTTTAGCCGCGGAAGGCCCGCCTGGCCTGGCAAAAGTTGCTACCAAAAAAGACTCCGTGGGTTTATGCTTCGTTGGGCAGGTGGGCTGATAATCCCGTGTAGGTGCAGGTGCAAATGCTTGAGTGTTACTCAACTCGTTCATTCATGACCGCTTGTTTCATATTGCACAAGTCTTACCTCGTATTTGGGTGTTCAATTATGCCCTTTGGTTTCTTTCCTTCCCTCTTATTTTCAGAAAAAGCGGGGCGGTGGTTTCAGTACTTTCTTGGACCAATACTTGAAGCCAACGCCGGCAGAATTCGTTGACATTGCCACTGGCCGCTGCTTGGGCCCAGCAAAGGTGAGGAAGTTGTTTTTGAATGCTGTGACAGTCATTCTGTTACATATAGTTCTTAGGTTTTGATCGTGGTTGATTTTGTGTCTTTGGCGCGAATTCATCTTTTTTTTCGCCACCTTTTTTTGCAGGCGGGGCTGGAGGCCTACACCGTGGGCCAAGGTGCGCGCATCTCTCATGACCAACAACGCACGTCAACTCCTCCTACAATTAACAAAGCACAGCGCGCGGGTGCGGCTCCGCCTCCTGACGCGGTCAAGTGGTTCGTGTGTGGCAAAGATTTGAGTGCCAATGCGGTGCTGGTGTGCCCTGGTTCCGGGCACCCTGCCCTGTATTCCGATCACCTGTACGCGCAGCCTTTGGTACCTCTAGCGTCGCTGTTGCATTCGCGGTTACGGGGCAGTAGCAGCACTAGCAGTAATGACGGCAACAGTAGCAGTAGCAGTAGCAGTAGCAGCAGTGAGTATGATGGCGACTTGCATACAAAGAGCAACAGCAACTCTGCGGACTCAGTAGCAGATAATTGGCTCGAGCCTGGTCACAAGATGCGGTGTTTGTTTCGAGTCCGACACCGCCAAGAGCTTGCTTGGGCTACAGTCACTCTTGCTGCCAAAAGTGCAGAAACAGAGGAGGAAATCCACCACAGCAGTAGTACCTGGAGCAGCAGTAACAGCAATAGTAATAGAAGCGGTGGCAGTGATAGCACTAGCACTAGCAAAGGCGGTGAAGGAATACACGGAGGTGGGACTATTGTGTTTGACGAGCCCATGCGCGCAGTCACTGCTGGCCAACATGTCGCTCTGTACTTGCCTGCCCACCATGACACCGCCTATCGATGCAGCAGCAATAGCAACAACAGTGGAAATCTCCAGGCTGAAGCTCCAGCTGCGTGGACAGCCAACGGAGCACAGGCGTACCGATGCCTCGGTGGCGGTGCTATTGCGCGTGCTGGGCCGTCGTACTGGGCTCAAGAGAAAGCATTGCCGGCCGATGTGAAGACCTGGGCGATGTCCTAGAAAAAGACTGTGCTTTAAGTTCCATTGCTACACCAAATTACGAATATGGCATTATTTTTTCCAGCTTTTTGAAATTTTGGGCCTCGACCTCAGACGGATCCATATAAATCAGAAGCCATTATAGACTATGAGTAGACACCAGGTATGTGCAGCTGCATAAGTTATTGAGCCTTATAGAATATACATAACAGAGCGAAGTGCGCGATATGCGAAATCAATTCCTTTCGCGGGTGCATTGAGGTTTCTTGCGTATGTGTGAAAGAGAGAGATGAGATATGATTTTTTTTAAATAGCGTACTGTGCGTACTTGTTGGATATATCTATAGTGATTAAGAAGACTTTAAGAACTGGCACTGATGAGTACCAATTAGCCAGGCGCCCAGTCCCTTTCCGTTATGCGTTATGGGCATTTCTGCTTTCTAATGCAACGGTGATTTATATACCCCCCGCATCCACACATTCACCTCTGCATGAATTCTGTGTCCCTATTTGCGATTAAGTACCTTGCTCTCTACTTGGTAAGTATTCTTTGCTCGATATTCAACCAAACTTTGCGGCATTCATTCCCGTAAAGGCACCGGCCCTCGGCGGCAAGACTCCACGGTGTTCGCAATGGCTTCTCTCAAGGACTCTTCCGGCGTGGCCGTGCCGGTAAACGACGAGCCCCAAATCGTGTTGTACCACCAGTGGAGCCGCTTGTGGTCGCAGTTGTCCCAAATCCGAGCCCGCGGCGCGCAACCCTTTTTGGCTCCTCGCCGCCCCCCTTGGTCGTCGTATGGAGGCAGCATCTCCTTCATGTCGTTTTTAAGGTAAAACTTACGCGCCATATCGTCCAAATAGACCTTGCACGGTGGTAGATCGGAGTAATAAAACGTCAAATGAGAAGCGGCTAGTGAGAGCTTGCTTTGGAAAGTAAACTCATAATATTTGACTGATCAATAGATGCGCCAAGATAGTATGATTCTTGCAAATTCACCTCCCCACCCCACCCTCTTCAAGTGCACCATGGCAATCATCACTCCCTTAACGCACCGTAGTTGCGCACGTGATCCTTTCCATGCTAATTTTCACGGCTTCCTGTGCGTCCAGCTCTTCGGCTGGGTTGGTCAAGAGCTGCGCAGCTGCCTGGTAGCGTTGGGTGTGACTGTTGCTGCCGTTATCATCTCCTGTTGCTGTTGCTGCACTTGTGGTTGTGGTGGGCAGGACACTTCCGTCAGCGGACGAGGGTGCTAAGTCAGGCGGTACGCTACTCAGCAACTCGTGTTCCTGCAGAAACCCAGCGCATTGAAAATAAGCAGGAGTGGCCAAGGAGGACGAAGGTTCAAATTGACATGAAATTTGAAAAAAAAAAATCACCCAAATGAATAGGCACACGAAGTGACAAAAATCAACCGAAGACATCGATCTGCCTCTCGAATATGGTAGTCGAAAAATAACACCCATGCACCTCCAGGTCTTCAAGCTCGCCGTCGATGGAGCAGCCCGCCGTGGTGTACCGCACCCGCCAAAGGGGGGCTGGTTGGCCCTGGGCGTCCAGAAAGCAGGACTCGTGCGCGGGCAGCCACGCTTCCACTACGCCGCGCACCTGAGGAAGGAGGCGGAGAGGAGCAAGGTGAGGTTGACGAATGAGCTTGTTAAAAGAAATGTTGGAGAATGAGGTTGAAAGGTTGATGGGTTGGTGCGTTTATTTGCTCACCATCGGGTAGATACAATTGCATCAACATATCGAATAAATGGATTGGGAGCGACCCAGAGAAAAGAATGAGAAATTCGTGTGGCTGCTGCTGCGATCGCAAACATCCGAGCACTTTCATAGGCGCAACGTACTCTACTTCTGATATCGCTGCTCACCACTCCAAGGTCGCTGCTGTTGCCATCCTGAGACGATGAAGTGCTAGCGTGGCGCGTGACCCGCCTCCCGATCCACGGCGAGTTGGTGGCCCGCCAGGTGCCCGGCGGGTCGTCGTCATAAGTGGTGGGGGGGTCGGGCTCAGCGGCCAAGCCTTGGGCTAACACGTACATGGCCCGCTGCATGACCTGTGATTTGGATAAGAGGAAGAAAGAGAGAAATAGAGGGAGAAATATTCAAAATGTGGTAAGAGTAAATACGAGAGAAGATAGCCGCTAAGTCGACTGGAATGAATAGAACAAAGAACACCAACGCTTAAGATATTGGCGCACGCACACAAAACAATGAACTAAAACTGTACTTTAAGATTTAAAATATAAATACCGTTCCAATCCCGCGGCCTTGGTGGTGGGTGGGGACCAGCAAAGTTTGAATTTCGAGCTCCACATGCCAATGTTCTTTGGAACTGCCGCTGCCTCCACCACCACCGCCAGTGCTAGCACGTGGCAAAGAAGGCTTTTCTGGCAAATTGTAGACCCGGTGGGGGGTCACCGACGCCACGCTTACAGGGTCGCATTGACGAGGCTGGCCGGTGGCACCCCCACCGCTGCGGCAATTGAGCACCAGCACAAAGCGATAGCCGTCCACCTGAGAGAGAAGGGAGGTTGATGATAAGAACTCGTACGGCGATTGTACTGACCGGGATGACGAATCAAACCCAGTGTGATACGTAAAATCACACAGGAACCCCAGAGCGCGTGAAAATTGGCTTGAACCCGAAAGCTGCTCGTGAAAAGCGTCATATCTCTTCGTATACGAAACAAGCACGATAAAAAAGTTCAAGATTCCCCATGCATTCCCCATAAACCGCACCGCCTTTTTTCATTTGTACCTCATGGTCTTTGGAGCCTAAAAACACGGCCCGCATGCGGTCGTACTTGGCGTGCCAGCCCAGCATGGTCGCCCACCGCGCTTCGTCGCAGCTGTCGGTGTTTAACACTTCCACGTCGAGCTCGCCGAGCACGTTGTGCAAGCCTACGGAGATCACCGCCGTTATTGTCGTCATGATCATCGTTTTGGTTCAGGAGGGTGCAAGGACAGTGCGGGGAAGATAGTAAATTGAGGAACGCAGTTGGAGCGCTCCAAAAATAATGGATCACTATGTGTGTTCCTTGTGCATATGCATCATAAATTGCTTCACCCATTCAAATCAAGGTTCAAGAGTCTTCAAAAAAAAAAAAAAGACGCAATGCAAATTTCGGTCCAACAGCTCACCCGTGGACTCGCCCAATTTCGCCAAAGTCGCGTTGGCTCGGCGCAGGCCTCGCTCCAGCGCTTCCGCGTGGAAGTAGCTGCGGTGGCCCTCGCTCCCGCCGAAGTGGGGCACCCCCGTGGGGAGGGGAACGGGCGCGGTTTTCGCCGACGCTTTCTGCGACGACGAGGACCCACCGGCACTGCTGACGAGGCTTTTGCTGCTGCCTCCACCACCGCCACTGCCAGGGGTCATGCGAGGGCTCCCCCCGGTGACTGCTTGACTGGGCACGCCAGCACTAGACTTGTCTACGCTACCACCATTGCCAGTACTGATGGTGAGGCCGCTGGCACCTCCTGCGGCGTTGGTCTTGGCAGGAAGCGTGCCCTTGAGGTAGTAGACCATTTTTTCTTTCCTCCCGCCATCACGTTTTGAGCACTCCCAGTCCTGCACAAGAACATATATGCTTAGAACAAAACTGTTCAATTGAAGCGCACTTTTGCGCACTTGCTGTGCTGCTCAGGACGAGTCTGCATTGCTTAGAAATAATAAGTGCGCTCAATCAAGCCAAAATGAATGGCTATTGCTGAAGGGCTTTTGGCTTCTCAAATGTCGTCTTATCTTACGCGCTTGCAAATACGTAGCCGCCAGTGGGCAATCGCATGTCTACAAGTAGGATTTAGTCACCTTGCCGTTGCGAAGCCGCTGATAGACTGCATTGTGCAGAGCGCGGTCTAGAGTGAGGCCTTGTTGCTTGGCTACGTATTCAGTTACCTCAGCTACAGTCCCACAAGCCACCCCCGTCTGAGCGTCCCGCCCGCCGCAGCCTAGCAGCGCCTCCTTGAGCACTTTCGGTGAGATGTCAAAATTGCGCCGGACTCGCTTCGCGGGAGACTGCAGACAGGGAAAAGATAGTAGCAAATGACAACAAATGTCCATGTGGCTTTTCGAGGATAGCATCGTTATCGAAGTCTTATCGATAGCACGTGGGATATAACTTTATAAATCACAGCAAAGAACACCAAAAGAGAGATAAATCTTTGGAAGATTACTAACCTCATCTTCATTCCAGGCTGCTTGTTTAAATTTCGTCGTAGCATTGACTTGAGTGAAATCTTCATCAGCGCTGTCCTCAGAATCCGACGACAGCAATGACTTGTCCTCCATTTGTAAGCTACTCTGAAATAATATACCCAAAAGCTATGCGCAAAATTATGACGAGATCGCACCGAAGGCTCAGATACTACCACAAGCACCACTTTTTGCCAGGCTAGATCTCGTCCGTGAGCTCGTGCTCACTTGCGGGCAGGCCCAAAACCAGTTATGGCACTACTAATAATTTGAAACCACGAACACCAGCACACAAAATCGAGACGAATGAAGACAGACAACATGTTCGTGACTTCGTGACATTTTGAACACAACACAACCGAAATGCTGTTCCTGAGGCCAGAATTTCGGCACACGAGAGAAAAATGGGGATCTTCGATGCGTGGAAATCTACCAAGCCCACTGCGGCAACGCCCTCCGGTCCGCCACTGTGCACCCCATTTGCACGCGATGTATTACGAGGCGGCGGGCCAGGTGCGCATCACGGAATCCCGCAAGATGCTACATGCATTGTGCACGATGCTTCCTCTGGCTGCGTAGCGGCGGGAACGTCGCGCGGCCTAATCAAAGTATTCGGGCGGAATGGAATAGAGCTTTTACTCTTTGATCCTGAAAGTTGGACTGGGAGCGATTACACTAGTAGCAGTAGCGAGCGCTCGCTTCAGATCCCAGTTCATCACTTGTGCTGGCTTGGATACAGCGGAAGCCATCTCCTCGCGGTGTTTCGAAATGGCACGATACAAGTCTGGGATGTAGCGTCTCGCAGTATTCTAGGGTCTCTTGGCCAAGGCTGGGCAGGATGTGGCGTGCACTGTGTGGCTGCACACCCTTGGCCTAATCGGCAGCCATCCGCTGCGAACGACGATAGCCGTAGCCAGCTTAAACAGCAAGGCGCATACGCGTACCTTGGAGGAGACAACGGCACCGTGTACGTTCTCAAGTGCTGGCCCGAAGTACGACTTTGCACAGGCTACGTTGTGGCTCGCAATGATGCTATAGCTTCAAATGCAAGCACTGGAGCGGGCGACTCAAGCAGCGAGGAAGATGAGGCAGCAGCAGATGAGGAGGAAAATGCAGACGAAGTCGTAGCAATATCAGTGAATCCTTTACACGAAGGCACCCTACTCATCGCGTACTCCCGTAGTGGCGTCGTGCTGTGGGACCTAGAAGACCGACAAACTATTCGCCGTCTGCGCCGCCATCCTAGCAAGCCTAATCGCGGCGGAGCGGAAGGCAGCGACGCATTTAGTGGTAGCAGCGGCGGTGGCGACGGAAGTGGGTCGGAAAGCGTTACTTGCGCGTGTTGGCACCCTGAGGGGGCACACATCGCCGTAGGCTATGATGACGGCTCCTTCGAAGTGTGGTCGCTCGCCAGTGGCAGCAGCAGCTGGTCCGTAGCCTCCCTGCGGCGCAACCTGCTTGGGCCACTGACAGGATCTTCGGGTTCTTCTTCGCTGAGCGTGCCGCCACCTCAGCGCGTAACTGCAGCTGGCTTGCAGCTCCCGCCGCGGCTGCTCGAAGGCGGCATGGACTTGGCTGACCTTGACCTCGGTGATGGCACCCCCACACCGCTCCTGAAGCTTGAGTTCCTGCCGCCTGCTGCGCCGGGCCAAGCGTGTGCCCTCCTGGTGCTCGGGGGGGTGTCGCGGCCCGTGGTAGCGTCGGCACGAGCGGGCACACGCGCCGGCATGGGCGGCTCCATCATGTTTGCGTGCGCGCATGCGTTGCTGCCCGAAGCCGCGGCAGTGCACGCGTGCGCCCTTGCCTGTGCTGCTGCTGCGACAGAGACCGTGGAGGATGGCGGCGGTAGTGACGGCCGCGCGCGCAGCAGCAGTTTGAGGAGCAGCGCTGGAGGCAACTTGCGGGACAGCGATGGTGCCTTACCGACAAGTAGCCCTGGGGGGCTACCTGACGAGGATGGTGGTGGCATCAGTGGCGTTGCTCCGAAGAAAAGGGAAATGCGGGCGTCACGGATGTGGGGCGCCGTATCCGGTGCAATGCACGCGGGTGGGCACCACAGCCATCCACACGGCAGCAGTGGGCATGACCACGATTCGGTCGATATGAACCGGTTGTCGCTGGATCACCGCACTAGCAGCGGCAGTGAAATACCAGTGCATGCAGATCCGGGTGGCGCATACCGGTAAGTTGGTTTTGACTGATCGTACGTATGGTTAGGTTTAGTCGTAGGAGCGAGGTTCTCATCTCATTCGCTTCGTCGATTTGTTTTAGCCATCTCCATATCTCCTCTTTGTCACTCTGCTCACCTTCATCATCTTGCTTTTCAATCGCACCTCCCCTTGCTGCCCGGCACAATCGTCACCGCCACCACTGCTACGATACCATATTAGGTGCGTGGCCTCGTTTGCCGCTGCGGACGGAGATGCCCTCGACCTCGCAGCCGTTTCTTTGAACGCCTCTTCTCCCAACAAGCACGGCAATGATGGCATTCACGACTTCAGTGGCTATGACGGGCAGAGCTCATCCGCTACTTTGGTAGCAGCGCTAGTGGGCGTGCGCGGCACGGTACGCACTTTCATTCTGGCCTATGGTGCTAATGCATAAGCGTACTTCCATAGTCACATGACATGTTGCCTCCAAGCTGCTTCTGGGCCTTCTGTCTTTCTTTGGGATTGTGCACCATTTCGCTTGTTCACGCTGTGCTTTCCTACTCTTGTGGCTCCTTTCATTCTATCTACTCTTTCACCGTTCCTCTATTCGTCACCTGAAGGTCGACGTGTTGGCCTCCCATTGGCCTTGGCCTCAAAAGGAACCGACGCCTGTAGCACTGCCAGGACCACTACCCTGCGCGAGTCTTTCTGGAGACATGATTTCCACCCTCGTGACGGATGTCAACATCCCACCAGCAGTTTGGCCTCGTTTCCTCTCTGCAAGTACAGCCACCGAGGCTGCTACTTCGGGGACTGGTACAGCTGGCGGTGGCCGTGACGGTGAAGTACTGGCACAACCAAAGGGCACAAATCGGCGAACAGCAGAGGCACCAGCTGCATTGCTTCGTTTGGGAGCTTGGGACACTCGCAGCAGCAGCAGCGGTGGCGGTGGTGGTGCGAAAGAAGTTGCCAAGGGGGATGAAACCAGTAGCGGAGGAGCAATTGCAGCCTTGCCACCTGCTGTGAGTGCGCCTTTCTCGGTGGTTGCAGTCGCGCATGCAGATGGCTGTGTGAGCGTGAATGCTTTAACGCGCGACGCTTGGCCTGATGACGACCTTTTTCAGGTGCGTTTACATTCTCAATGGACAAAGATGCAAATGAGTAGACGTTGTCATCAACTAAACAAATTATGGTACTTACCTCTCCACTGCTTGATATTTAATGCATAGACCAACCTTCACTTGGCCAAGAAATTGGAAATGAGCTTTGACCACGACAGCGAAGATGAAGAACGAGACGGCAGCGATACAGATGATGACGACGACGACGACGATGATGACAATGGCGAACACGAGCACAACAAGGCGGCGGCATCCTCTGATGATATGGCACCATGTCAAGGGCTTCGGGAAGGAGGGCGCAGTTCCTTTTCGTTAACTCCTCAGAAGCGAACTACTGCAAGGGCCACGCCCAGCAAGACGACTACACCTGCTGCTCTTGCCTTGGCCAGAATTGACGTGAATGCTCTACTAGCAGACGGTGATCACAATAACAGCAGCAGCAGCAGTGGGCTTCTGCGCATCAGTGCCGTGAGAACCCTAATGACGCGAGCTCTAGTAGCGGTTGGCGTAGGTGGGGAGCATCCTTGCGCAGGGCAAACTCTGCTGGTGCAGCTAGTGCGCCGGCATGGCGGCACTGGCAGTAGCTATTGGGAGCACGGCGGGAATGGTAATGATGGTGGTGGAGGTGGCGGTGCAGCGGTGATAGAACCCGAGTGCAAAGAAGTCGAGGCAGTGCTCGAAGGTGCAGGAGCCCAAGCAGATGCAACCATGAGTCTTGACAACGTTACGAAAGCCCCCGCTAGTGTTGGCAGTGCGGCGCTTTCACCCAGCAGCAGCAACAGCGGCAGCAATAGTGGTGGTGAAGGAGATGCGGACACGTCAAAGAATGCACAAGAGGAAAACAGCAAGAGAGCAGACACAAGCAAAGACGAAGATGACGAAGATGACGAAGACCGCGACTCGCTCGACGAATTGGATGCTGAAATTGACGCTGCTCGGCAAGCAGCGAGCTTGAACGCGCAAATTGCGAGCCCGGTCTCGGACGCAGCCGTCTTAGCAGCGGCTGAAGCAGCAGACGGAGCAAGAGGAGCAGCACATTCTGTTGAAGCCAACGATGTGAAGAGCGAGCCAAAACTTCAGCCAGCTTCTTCCTCAAGCTCCAAAACTGGTGGAAGTCAATCGCTGCCTAACGAGGACTTTGCTGGCAGTCATTTGTGGGCGTGGCGAAAAGTGTACGCTGTCGACGCTGGTCACGCGGCAGCTCCGCGCTGTCTGGCACTAGCTGAGGATACGACGACAACTACTGGCAGAGACGAGAGCAGTAGTGATGGCAGAGACAGCAGCAGCGGCAGCAAGGGAGGCAACGTCATCGTGGCAGTGGCGGATGGAGTAGGCGCAGTGAGCGTCACGCTCACGGGCAGCGGTCGCACACGGGTGTCGCCGGCGGGGCCTGGGCGCGGCGGGATTGTGCAACTCATGTCCGGAGGCCGCTTGAGCAGCGGTGAGATTGAGCGAGGATAAGATAATTTCTCAACTATGTTATACTGAGGAGTTGGTGTCTTGTGCAGATTTCATTATGTGTTAACCCATTACAATCCTCATTTTAGCCCGCATTTGTTCAAAAAAAAAAAAGGTGTCCGAGACCAGCGTGTCGTGTGCGTCGCCTTCGACCGTCTCGTTGACCCTTCAACCCTCCTTGTAGGCCTCGCGTGTGGAGAGGTGCAAATCCTCTGCGCGCACAGCGCTCGGCTGCTGGCAGTTTTGCCGGCGACTCCTGCGTTTCTATCCCCACTTGCCACCACTAGCACCACTAGCAGTAGCAACACCTCTGCCGCAGGACAACCCAGCGCACCTTCTTCCTCCTCGTCGTCTTCTTCCTTCTTCGGCGGCAGCAGCGCTAGCAGCACCAGCAGCAGTGGTGTAGGCGGCTGCGGCAGCTGTGTCCTAGCCTATGCGTTTCCGTGGGCCGGGCCTGTTGGCTCTACGCCTCCTTGCTTGGTCGCTGCAGGCCAGTCGCTGTCCCTCTTTGGCGCCACTTCGGGGGGTAGCAGTGGTAGTAACAGCAGCAGTGGTGGTGGTGCACCTCGAGCTACTGCGCCTTTACTCGCGTCGATTGCCCTTGGCAGTGCCCTGAACACTACGCTGGTGGCCGCCACCGTCCTGGACCCTGTTCAGGTGTTGTGCAGTGTTTGGGGCGTTTTGCAATTACATAGGAAAGATAGCAATGCGTGTGTCGTTACTTTGAGAAATCGCCTAAGTTGACTGTTTGTTCATTCGAGATTTATTTCTGTTTCGATACATGCCCAGTTTCAAATACATGCGTTATTGTGAGGCCTTCGTGTGTGTTTTTTTAAATGCTTCCACAGGCGGTCGCGAGCGGGCACGGCGCCTTAGTGTTACTAGTCGACCATGCTTGGACGGCCTATCTCGTGGCCGTTGATCACATCCCATCGCCCTACGGTACTGCAGCCGCTGCTTCGCCACCTACCAGTGCTGCTGCGGCTAACGCCGGCAATCTCAGCCCCGGTGGTGGCAGCAGCAGCGCCCGCGAAGGAGGGAAGTTGGCGAAGCCTACGCTCACGGTGCTCGGTGGAAAAGCACTCAAGCCACCGGGCGGGGTGCCGCCTTGGGATGCTCTAAGTACCAGCGGTAACAGTGGTACGAGTACTGCTGCTGCTGCTGCTGCTCCCCTGGCCTACGACAAAAAGGTGGAAGCAGCAGGGGGTGGAGCGTATCAGGCCGACGATGCCGAGACGGAAAGCGGAGGGCCGGGGCGCCGCCTGAGTTTGTCGCCTTGGGGTGATCTGGTGAGTGGGGGCTACGGAAGTGGCGAGTTTCTGCGGCAATCCTTGGTCGATTGGCCGGCTTTCGTAGCGCTAGGTGCACCTCTGCAGGCGCTCTCCGATATGGGAGGCAGTAGCGGCGGTGGTGGTGGTGGAGGCAACAGCAGCAGCAGTGGCAATGCTTTGTCTCCATTGAAATTGTGCAGCCCGTCTGGAAGTGGCCTCGTGGCCGACGGCGGTGCCAGCAGCGGCACGATTGATTTGACTTCGGTGCTTCAGGTTCTCGTACAAGCCATAAGTCAACGAATGTAGTACGCTTGCTGTCGCTGCCTCCTTTCATCCGCTATGCTTCTTTTCACTTGAGACATCCATGCATCGTCGTCCTCGTGCGTCTCACCTCTTTTGTCGATAACCTTTCTGTTGATGGTATGTGCAGGCCAACATTGGAGTCAATACTGGCCCTACGTTTTCAGCCCGTTTCCCGCCACCACCCTCATTGAAAGCGCGCAAATCGCAAGCATCGTTGAATGCACCGGCTGGCGCTCCTACTGACGAGAATTCACTTAAAGAAGAAAAAATTGAAGAGGTCAGTAGTCTTGGTGGTGGTGGCGGCCGGCGCAGGGCTTTGACGGTTGGAAGCAGCAGCAGCAACGACGGGCCAATTCCTATGATGGCGTTGCCGGAGGTCGACGATGAAGAAGGAGAAGGCGAGGGGGCTGAGAGCAGCAGCAGTGACCTCAGCAGATGTCGCAGTGACCCCACTAGTGGTGCTTCTGCTCCAAATTTGCTGCTTAGTTCTGATCAACCGTCTTCTTCCGGGGCTACTGCTGGTGCTGCTTCCCTCAGTGCAGCAGCAGCAGCCGGCAAGAAAACGAGGCGAGCGTCGTTAGGGGGTGCCATGTCCTGGGCCCTGGCAGGAGGCAGTGGGGCAGCCATGCGGCGCAGCCGATCCGACCCCTCTTCGCCCTCGTCGTCAAGTAACACATCAACCGCGAACGATGGGAGTGATTCCTTCACGACCGCCAGTGGCGGCACCGGGCATACAACTCCTCTTCAACAGGCTCGCCCCTTGGACCTTGCGGCGCTCTTCGACGTGTTTGTACCCACAACTTCTTCTTCTTCGTCTTCAACAAGCGCTGAGCTGCTTGCCAATAGCAGTGGTGAGTCAGCTGCTGTCGATTTGGCAAGCTTTACTCCGGAAGAGCGCACCAAGCGGCTGCTGGAAGCGCGCGGTGAAGCGCTGAAACAAACGGACCAGAAAGCCAAGCTGATGGCAGAGGGCGCGCAACAGTACCGCGACAACGCAGCACGCCTCAAAGCAGAAACGAAGAAGTCTGCGAACAACATTTGGCCCTTCTAATATGATAATGGATATAGGTAAGTTTAGTTCAAGTCTTATTTGCCACAGGGCCCGAGGGCCGTGGGGCCGAGATTTGCATAAAACGAGTCAAAACGAGTTATATAGCACAACTCACAGCAGATACTTGAACACCCGAACATGGATAGGAGGTCTGGCATTCAAGCTGCCAAGATGAAACAAAAGCACGGCGATGACCCGATGAGTGATGAGAAACGTACGCCTGATTAGCTTCCTAGATAATGTTCGCGCTGCTTCGCACTTCTCAACCTGCTAGTTCTTAGCCTTCTAATTCTGGCCCTTCGAGGCCTTCCTTTGAAAAACTGCCCCTCATAGCCCTACTTGAATATGCTTTGGATCTTCAACTCGAAGATAAAAGGCAGGGGCAATGGAAAAAGCTCCTTTTATGGCCTCCTCGAGGGAGGGAATTGGGTTAATTGAGTAACAGGCAGATTCCCATCTGGTCGGCGCCTAATGCCTAGAGAGTTTTTGACACACAGGCCCCGTAGACCGCAGGGCCGGAATTAGAAGGCCAATAGGCAGAAATACAAAGTAAAGCTGCCTAAACAAAAAGCGAAGCATATACGAGAAGAGGAGCTTGCGAGCAAACCATGAACCATATCCCTGCGACTATCGAAGTGACGTGGGAGCGGCCCAAGGTGGCTCGCTATTTGGTGCTCTAAAAGTGTTACTTGAAAGAAAAATTCCCACCCGCCGAGGAGGGTGCTACTACTGCTACTACTGCTGCTGCTGCTGCTGCTACTACTGCCACTACCACTAATACCACTGCTGCTAATACTACTACTGCTGCTGCTACTGCTACTACTACTGCCACTACCACTACTACCACTACTGCTACTGCTACTGCTGCTGCTGCTACTGCTGCTGCTGCTACTACTACTACTTCTACTACTACTACTGCTGCTGCTGCCGCTGCTACTGCTACTGCTGCTACTGCTATTACTACTACCACCACTACTGCTGCTGCTGCTACTACCACCACCACCACTACTACTACTACTGCTGCAACTACTACTACCACTACTGCTACTACTACTGCTACTACTACTGCTACTACTGCAGCTACTGCTGCTACTTCTACCACCATCACTGCTGCTGCTGCTGCTACTACCACCACCACCACCACCACCACTACTACTACTGCTACTAACATTACTACTACTACTAATAATACTACTACTTCTACTACGACGACGACGACTACGGCTACTACGACTACTACGACGACTACGGCGACTACGACGACTACGACTACGACTACGACTACGGCTACGGCTACGGCTACTACGACTTCAACGACTACTACGACTACTACGACTACTACGACTACTACGACTACTACGACTACGACTACGACTACGATTACGACTACGACTACAATTGTGACTACGACTACGACTACGACTGCGACTGCGACTACGACTACGACTGCGACTACGACTACGACTACTACGACTACCACAACAACAACAACTACTACTGCTACTACAACTACTACGACTACGACTACTACTACTACTACTGCGGCTACTACGGCTACTACTACTACTACTACTGCTGCTGCTGCTGCTGCTACTACGAATTTCTGGGTTAAAACCCCGTCTAGAATAGGCCCCTCGGGGCCTCTGTCGATAACAACACTCCCCGTCTTTGGTAATTTGTAATTATCACGAACGACGGCAGTATAAATTACGCAGGCCGCATTTTAATACGTGCCCGCTGGTTTGACAACAGGCAAGAAATCAAAGCGAAGAAGCTTTTACCAAGAGGGGAGCTAATACTAGTAGAGAAGCCACTAAGAACAAATACCCGACATGCCCGATATTTTTGCACCATTAGGTCGAAAATAGGAGGCTAACAGGAGGAGATAAAAAGCAAAGCAGCTCAACTAAGAAGCTGATCAGGCACACATGTCCGAGTGGCCATGGTAGTGGTGGTAGCGTTCCAAAGTGGCACGTATTTCCGTGAGATTTTCCTCATTGCTTGACATCTTGAAATGGGTATGGGGTCTATGGCCTTGCAATTCTAGAGGCGGAAATTCCCGACGTGGAAATTTACGGTCCCAGCTCGAAAACGGCCCTTTCATTCCAACAAGAAGAAGCAACCAAAAACTAAGAAAATATTACAGTCAGTTACGGGCATTAAGTACACTCACGTTAAGACCCACTTCGTGTAGCCATATAAGCACGAAGCGATCATATCACGCGCCGTGTGGCTCTCTATTTTCTGCGTTGCTCTGCCCGGATTCGAAGTACCGCACTGTCTGCTCGTAGTGTAGCTGCCTTTCTGATATTTTCGCACGCCATTGTAGGTAGCAATTTTCCTACTCTCTTTGGACTTCTCTTACTTTCTGCGTTTGTGCGAGTTAGCACACTCGGCACCATCTCGAAATGCTGTTATTATAGGCAAATTATTGTGTCTTGACTTAGGCCCGTAGGCCCTCTAGAAGCCCGGTGTATTGTTTGGATAATAGGTAATTATGATCAAAAAAGGAATAAAGAAATCGCACACAAATGTCTCAATCAAATTTACTGCATTTCCATGCGGCCATGGTGCGATAATCTTTGGACTAGCACGTTCCTTTACACATTCTGAGAGCCTCAATTGAGGTATTGAGGTGTATGAAATCGATTTGCTAGAGTGGTCAGGAGAGTGGCAGATTAGCAACAGAGCAAAATATGAGGGCACTCAGCCTACCTGAGCTGAGTGTGAGCAGTCTGGCAGTGGCTTGTGCATGAGCTCGCGCTGCCGATTATTACGGCCATGCATGATTTTTGATTTTTCAAGGCCGTTCGTCGTCGCACAGATCTGTAGCATCACCACACTCCCAAGCTGCAATTATATGCTCACTGCAGGTATACTTGTTCACAGTAGAAACATTTAAACCAAGATTCTGGTTTGTAAACTTCTTCATCGGAGAGTATTTGGTACTCTTCAACCACGGTTTCCAAGAGCGGAGGAGTACCAATAGGCTCCACGGCGCAACGTGCGACATCCCACAGCGTGCTTGCGGAGCTTGAAGCAGCCATTTATTCATAATTGCCTTGTTGATAGCAGCAAAAATTTGCTCCCTTACAAATTTTGTGGGCGAATTGAGCAAAAGTGCTATTGATAACGGTTCTCCTTTCGCCTTACATGCCAGGAGCTTTCTTTCAGTTGAAGTCTTCACAGATTTGCCATCAGCTTCCTTACATGAATCCACATTCATAGTTCTAGGGATAACATAAACACCAACGATCATCTATTGATTCCCGTGAGACAAGATAGCTGTAGAAGTGGGCGAAACCATACAGGTTCATGTTAGGCTAGTATCGTGGCATGAAGATACATTTTCGCTGCGATATCTCTGCCACTCCTTCGTGCTCGCCGGGGACACTACAGATTGGAAAGCTTCAATGCATCGCTAGCATCTCTTAAGAGATATTTTCCATTGTGCGCTATAAGTAAGACACTCGTTGAGTGTGCTGCTAGCTAGCTAGGAGCAACGAATGAAGAGCCTGCCTGCTAGCCATTTTTTTGCACAATTTACCGGTAAGCACCCATCATATCTTTTTGCACCAATGGGAGCTCTTTCCGATTTGGGAGCTTCTCTGCCCTGTGCTATTATTTCTGCTCAAAACACTCAAAACACTGCAAAATGGGCAAATGGGAGACACAATACTACAGATCTACAGATGTAGTAATAAAGAGATAACCTCGCAGGACTACTCACCAAACACATCACGCTGTGGTCTTATCATCTGCCTGTTGTGTGCTTCATTCATCATTCTTCTATAATTAAGCTCATTCAAATCCAACACTCTACTACAACAGAGTATAATAATCGATCAGGGCACCTGGAACTGATTGATTTCAATGTTCATTTTTCGCCGAAAGTCCACAAATGAGGTTCCGCCTGCGGCTGCCATTATGCCGGTTGACTTCTTCCAGGTAAAGAGAGGCAAGCCGCGTGGTAACTTCTTTATCGTAGGTGTTTTATCAGCCGTTATTCTCCTTGCAACCGTGGCTACTTTCATTACTCTTGCTTTCGTTGGGTCCAAGCATGTGAGTACTGTGTCCGAAGTCAAGACTGCGGATTTGACCGGTGTTGACGGCTGGGAAACATGCACCATGATCAGCAAAGTAAACGAAGAGTACGCACTTTCAACGAACTCAAGCTACACCCTTGTGAATGTGATGGAGTCCAAGGCCGAGTGTACAGCATCGCTTGCAGCGGCTTCTCCGTGCACAAGTGAACATATTCAATTAATTGAGTATGACTCCTCCATATCATATACATTTTTTTCAGATTCTACCACTTTTGCAATTGACCGGTCGACGGGGAATATTTGGGCAATGGTCGAGCTCGAGATTGGATATTCATTGCGCGTGTACAAGCCATCGATTGGAGCGGCCACTGTGGAAATCACTATAGCGACCCCCACCCCCCCAACAACTTCCGCAATCGATATTGACTCTACCGGTCGCGTGGTGGTGGCGTACTCTGACTACAACAATAATAAAGGCCTCCATTACTATGATCCATCTTCTGGAGCGGAGACTTTTGTTGGCCTATCCGTTCTGCCCAGTGCAATTGCCATCGACTCTTCGGATGTGGTCTGGTTCACTTACAATAACTATACTCTTCCTACGAAGATACTCAAGTACGATCCTTCTACTGCCAGCGAAACCCATGTTGCAAGCTTCTCCAATTAGACCACGGGAGAAGGAAGTGTACCCAACATAAATTATATTTCAATTGGATCCTCTGGAGATATATGGGGTATATCTAGCAAATACAATACTGAGCTCCAATTTGACGACAATTACAGCATCTTCACGTATGACACATCTTCTGCTGAGACAACGATTTCAGAAGTTGCTGACCTTACTTCATATGGTTATGCCAGAGGCTTCACGATAAACTCTGAAGGTATTGCATGGGTTCTACTCGAAACTGGAAATCTCGTGAGATATGATACTATGTCTGGGGATCTCAACGAAGTTGTCACTGTGTTGTCGAATACCGGAGACATCGTTGATGGTGGTCTTATGTCAGATTCAAAAGGATCCCTTTACCTTTACATCCCGACATTCACCAGTGGCGTGACAGAGAACACCTACCTCTACACCTACAACTCCACAACAGGAACTCTTGATGCGCTTCAAGATTTCACTTCGGGCGTTGCCTCGTGGTTTGCTTGTGGAAATGCAACCCTAAAGACTGTGCCTCTGACCGACCCGCAGAGTCTTGCCGCATGTTCCCTCAATGGCGTCAAGTGGCAGGTATTTGTTCCAGATTATAAATTCTTTAATGCCGCTGAATTGGAGTCGTGGGCAATTAATTCGTATGCAACGGGCAAATGTACGGGCGATATTTACGATGCGGTATGTGAAGTGGTAGCGGAGCTTCCACCTTACATTTGCACAAAAGAAGTGAGAGCCGGCATTTCCACGTACATTGGCGTTGCAGCTGCGAACGCAGATTTCCTGTACGGCGCCTTAGTGTTTGTGTGCGGGATCTTGCTCGACATGGGAACGGCATATTTGGCTAAAAGCCGTAATCGAAATACTCGTAACAGCAAATGCGATGAAACGGAAGTTGTTTCGGAACGCTGGGTGGAACTTGCCGTATCAGATGATAATCAAGTTAATTTGAGTGGCGGAGCGTTTGGTGTGTCCCAACAGAGCATGGACACAGCTATTGCAGCAGCACTAGAGTCATTTTCGTACATATATGACCGTAAGATTTCTGCTCTACAAAAAGAATTGGATGCGAACAATGAGAAAATTATTGTCAAACAAGAACAAGTCTCGTTCATACATGACCGTCAGATTTCTGCTCTACAAAAAGAATTGGACTCGAACAATGAAAAAATTGTCAAACAAGAACAACAAATCAGTGGCCTTGAGAGCGAAGTTGAGCGACTTCAAGGCGAGATTGCTGACCATGGGACTAACCTTTGAGCATGAAACTACAACTGTTCCAACGCCTTTTAATGTGCATTTTGCTTTATGCTAAAGCAAAAAGACACGCAGCCTAATCAGATTTTTCAGTAGGTTCAAGAATTTTGTGAGTAGACTAGAGACTAGACCTCTCCTATAGTGCCTTTCACTTAGAACACTTTTTAGAACTTCCCGTTGTTTTGAGACACAGGCCCCGAAGGGCCGGAATTAGAAGACTGGCAGGTAGAGAAGAAAAGCAAAGCAGCGTAAACTAGACATAAGAAGCTAATCCCTGTTGTTTTGAGTTCTGTTTGGCTTGTGTTTCGAGATGTGCAGGGTGACGATGTGTCAATCGTTCGTCCATCAAATATCTTCGGTGAGCCTACAAAAGCGCACGGCTGTATTCTCGATTGAGTACTGCCTGTGGCAAGCCGCACTTTACTCTGGGCTGGTCACGTCGCACGCATGCCCAAAAGCTGGCTACCCAAAAGGCTCATGCTTTCGTGGGTACACGAACCGAGGATAGAAGGTGGTCAAGAGATGGCGTATGGCAGATCTCTCGAGCGGCATCTGAAGCACTTCGGCCTCGTGGACGACGGCGGAAAAGCGATCACCTTTTCGGAATGGGCAACCCTGGCACAGGACCGCGCTGGCTGGCTGAAGCTCGTCACGAAAGTGCCTTTTGACATTGGCAAACCGCAGCTAAGGCCACCCCGGCGCGACAGTAGGGTTACGCTTGTGGACAAGCGGAGGTTTTTGGCTCGGCGCGCCCAAGAGACGGAGCAACGGCGCGCCCTCTTCAACGCAGACAGACGCAGAAGGGACTTAAGGCTGCCCCCAAATTTATTTTATGAACAGTTTCCACTTTAGAGAGGGGGGGGGGTCCAAACTTCCTCGCCTCTACACACTTCCTATTTACGATTTTGACTTGCGCGCAACGACGCGCGTACACTTCTGCCCGTAGCATTGGCTTCTGTGTCATTTGGGTTTGTATTTGTTCGAGTCCGAGTTTCGCTTGTGTTTGTGTTGTTGTGTTGTGCGTTGGCCTGTTAGCCTGCTGCCTGCTGCACATAAGGCTTTCTATTGTTTTTGACGTTTTAAAACCGCCCTGCTGATTTGCTTGTGAGTGCGCGGGGGATGGGGGGATTAGATTAAATATTAGATGATATTGCACTCCCCAATTGCAAAGAAACATCAACAAATAGCAAAAAAACATGTAGCTGCTTATTGCAGTGCGGTGCTTATTGATGAATCCTTCAGCACAAGTCTGACTGAGCTGAGTTGACTGAGCTGAGTTCCCGTTTGGCTTTTGCCTTTTGGGGGGCTCCGGCTAACGCCTAACGAAAATGATATTTTTAATATCACCGAACTCGGGCTGGGGTATTCCGCAGCTATAAAATTTAGTCTAGAGCAGACTGCGACAGCACCAGTATTTTATTGGGCTCCTCATGTATTTTATTCAAATTCCAATGCCGCTAGCAAGGCTGTTGCCATGAAGAGGCGGCCGACGCGCCAAACAGGTACATCAAAGAGGTCCAATATCATGTTTTGCTCTCGCTCTAGCTTCGTCATTGCCGTTCATCGGTCATTGCCGTTCATCAGTCGCTGTCGTCGCCGTCACTGGCAGACCACTCTCCAGGTTCGTTGTCCGAGTCCGCGGAATCGCTGCTGTCGCTGCTGTCGCTCCCTTCGACGCCTCGGCGCCGCGCGTTGAGTGCTGCGCTGATCGCGCCCATGATGCCGCCACCGCCTGCCAGGTTTGCTTCGCTCGCGGCCTTCTCCTTCAGTTGCCGCGTGGCCTCTCGGTCCTCGAGTGTCACGCGCCGCAGGGCTGCTCCCCCTTGCGCCGCTTTGATTTGCTCCATCAGGGAAAGGCCACTGCCGCTTCCGCCACCGCCAGAAGAAGGCGGCGGTGGCGGTGGCATAGTCCGCTCGTTTGCTTTCTTGAGGCCGCCGCTCTGCGCTGCCTTGATCTGCTCCATCAGAGACAGGCCGCCGCCGCCGCCAGACGAAGGAGGCGGAGGTGGGCGCGGCGCTGCAGCTGCACTGCGCAAAGGAGGTGGTGGTGGAGGTGGAACAGCCGCAGCCGCCGCACCAGCAAAGGGTGGAGGACCGTTGTACGCGCCTGTAGTTGGATCGACCATGTCGAGGATGGCCGGATCGAGCCCGTCGGCTGCCATCTTTTGCTCCACCGCCCTGTTATAAATGCGGCGAGGAAAGAAAAGTGCAAAAGAGGTAATTGAATGTATGTATGTGTGATTGAAGGCCAGTGTAACGTCGTTCATAATAGGAGATTCATGACAAGATCAAGAGCACTGTGAACCGAAGTAGAATTCGATTTGCTTTTGGACATCTCCATATTAGCCAAATCGAAAGAAGGCATCTTCGTCTAAATTCGCTGTAAATATTATTGGAAGAGCTCACCCCCGAGGTAAATGCATCTTGAGCATTTTGAAGTACTTGGCGTATTCTTCAGGCACTGCTGCTCCTGCCGCGCTCGGAGGCTCTGATGGCGGCGGCGGAGGCGGTGGTGGTGGAGGCGGAGGTGGCTGACCTGCAGGAGGAGGCGGCGGAGGAGGCGGAGGAGGAGGAGGAGGAGGCGGCGCAGCTGCTCCGTCCTCGTTGCCGAGAAAGACCTCGAGTTGGGCTGGGTCAAGGCCTTCCGCTTGCATTTTGAGCTCCACCGCCATCCGGGGCACGTGCATCTTCAACATCTTCACGAACTTCTCGTATGGGCCTGCAGCCAAGCCTGCTGCGGCTGCGGCAGGCTGCGGTTTTGGCGGCGGCGGCGGCGGCTGGCCAGCAGAGAAAGGCGGAGGTCCAGGAGGTGGAGGTGGCTGGTGCTGGGCCGCCGCCAAAATGAACGCGGCTTCCTGCTCTGCTCTTGCTCGCGCGTCGGCTTCGGCGGCGCGCTCGGCTTCCCGTTGCTTGCGCTCTTCTGCGCGGGCTTGTTCTTCCCTCGCGAGCCGTTGGCTTTCTTCCTGCGCTTCTTTGGCGCGCGCGTCCGCCGCGGCTTGCGCGCGTGAAACGGAGGCAGCAGCGGTGCCGGAGCGGGCCGAGCGCCCGAAGGCCACGGACCTGTTTGCGAATTCATAGCGCAGCGGTTTCACATGAGGAAAAATAAAGAAGCGACATGAGTGATGTACTTGAAAAGAAATTATGTGTGTGTGTGTGAGAGTATGAGATCTAGAGAGGCTTCATCAGAAAGGATGCACACGTCAAAGAAGGTGTATAATCAAGCGCGCTTGTGTACGTAGTCCGTTAAAAAAAACTGGACAAACAACTTAGTGGCAAAGAAAGACACAAACAGAATGCGTTTAATGGCACGCACCCTTGCATGAAGAGGTCATCTTCATTAGCGCCACTTTGAGAAGCCGCCCCTGCTGCGGCAGGCGACGAAGGCGGCAGCGGCGGCGGCCGGGGCGGGGGGCGGCTGGGCGGTGCTGCGCCTGCACCTGCTGTCGTCGTCGTTGGCGGTGTTGGAGGCGCGCGGCCCGGCGGCGTGGGCGGTGGGCGCGACGGCGCCACTGGAGGCGCCCGAGAAGGTGCCACCGGTGTTGGTGCTGGCGCCACCGGTGTTGGTGCATTTGTCTGATCCAAGGCCGCAGGCTTGAGAGGCTTCGGCGGTGGCGGCGGCGGTGGCGGGTCAGGGTTCGTAGTTGACACGGTGCCGGCAGCCAGAGCACGCGCAGACGCTGAAAACGGGTCGCTCCCTCCAGTTGGCTTCGGAGGTGGTGGTGGTGGTGGTGGCACTTGCTGCTGGGTGATTCCACTGCCATCACCGGGCGGAGCGAGGAAATCCGCGAGTGGGGTTGGGCGCTCTTCCAGCTCAAGCAACAAACGGAAGTAAAGCTGAAACGCCGAGCACCGCTGGCTGATCAACTTCTTGCCCCCCGTGAAAATCGTCTTTTCGGGAAACGGGAAATTGTTCACCGCGTCACTCGCCGTCTTTTTGCAGGCGTTTTTGTGGAAGTCCAGCACCGCGGAATAGCGCTGGTCGAGCTGCCAGCTGCTGCCGCCGTAGGTGGTCACGCGGAACACGTACACCGTCCACTGTTTGGCCACCTTGCCCGTTTTCTCGTTCAGTTCCGTGCGCTCCTCGGTGCCCACCACTTCAACGGCTTGAATTTCGTTCGGAGGGCGCTCTACGTCCCGGTCGTTGCTTCGAAACGCACTCGTCTTGGAAGGAGTGCCCTCGCCTCCTCCACCAGCGGCCATGCTTGCCCGGATGTTGTTGTTGTTGCCTGCGGCTGCCGCTGCCCACTCGGCAATGTCTGCGAGCCACGCATCCCGATCGGCCTCGGTGGCGCAGAGGGCCACAAACGACTTTTCGTTGCTGAGAAGCTCCATGCCTGGTAAAGCTGACGACGAAGAAGAGGCGCTTGTGGCGTTGAAATTGGCCATGGCTTTCTGGGCGATGCCCCCACCTTGGGGGTCGAACATGCAGGGAAATGCCCTGGAAGAAGAAAGAAGCGAAAGAAAAAAAGCACGATATCAGAGTAGAAGTAAAACTTACGGCGAAACCAGTCACTCAAGCAAAACCAGAAAACAAACACATAGGGATGCGGAGAAGGCGGCACACCAACACGTAAAATTAGGAATCATTAAAGGACTTGAAACCATGAACGCACCGAAGGTGGGCGAGCTCCAAGCAATGGTTCAGCGTGAACTTGCCCCCACCCAGGGGGCTAGCGTAAATCAAGTAGTCGCTCAACAGCCAAAAGTGGTAGTTTTTCACCCGCCCTCCGCGGCACACTTTCTTCAAAGCGCCTTCCCGGACGAACTTGCGTTGCTTGGTGACCAAACTGTCGATCACCTTGTGCCCGTAGACGGTGGTCAAGCCGGCCTTGATGGAAAGGAGTTTGTCGAAGTCTTTCCGCTCGTCCAACTGCAAACGAGGCGAGAAAAGAGAACAGAATCAGTTAAGAAGAAGAGATGTAGCACTGTGCACGTGAGAGCACTCCAAAATATTCCAGATAACGAATCTTCATTGAGAAGTTAAAAACAAAGAGACCGATGCAATGAAATCGAAGGACAAGTCTGTGAAACCAGAAGACACCGGAAAGTAGAAATCTCACGCACCGTGTTTTCAATGCGATACAGCACAGCATCGACGTTGGCCAGAAGGGCCGCACAGCCTTGATAGTCTGCATGACTTTCAGGCGTAACTTTCATCACTTCTTCCAGTTTCGCACGGTAAGTCGCCAGCATTGAGCCCTCCACGGCCCCCAAAGGAGGAGGAGGCACCACCGCTGCATCACTCTCACTACTGCCACCAGGAGCAAGAGACGACGAGGAAGAAGCAGAAGAGGGATCCCGGAGGCTAAGCACCGCCTCAATGGTAACCCCCGCCGCTTCGGCCGCGATTCCCCCCGTAGTGGCCGCACTGAGGTCCATATTCACCCCTTCCGCCACCAGGGACTTGGTCTCGTGCATGAGCAGTTTCTTGTCGCCAGAGACCACCAACTCGCCAAAAGGGCCACTGCCACTGCCACCCCCACTCAGGAGTAGTTTCGAGGCGGTGCCTGCGGTCCAGGCCCAAGTTTCAAAGGTGCGCTCCGGCAGCGGTGGCGCTGTCAGTGCACCCAAGCGGAGGGTATTGCTGACGTCATTGGCATTCGAGGAGGTTTTCCATTGGGTGTAGGCTTGCTGCACCGCGCTTTGCAAATGGGCCAAGTACAGGGTGCTGGCGTGGCTTAGGTCGCGAATGGCCTTGAAAAGTGAAGAAAACAGAATGAAATAGGAAGGTAAGAAATGAACTAGCACGAGTGGGCGTATGCACGAGTCGAAAGGCGGGAGACAAAATAGCAGGAAGGCAGTAAATTTTGAGCTAACAAGGTCGTTCGGTTTCGTAACAACCGAGTAAGCATTCAGATACTTCTACGTGATTGTAAAGAAAATGTCAACGCACGAGTAAACCTTTCACCTGCAAGAAGACCAGCATGTCGGGCTTGAGCAAGAGCGCTTGTAGGTCCACTTTCACCGTACGGCGCATGAAGTCTCCCGCAGCCCCAAGCATCGTGGTGGTGCCCATCAGGTTGCTACTGCTGTCGCGGCGGCCACTGGTAGTGCTTTTGGTGTCAGAGGCGTCACTTGCACTGCTCGTAGCAGTTGTAGAAGCAGCAGACGTAGTAGCTGCTGTAGTGGTGGTGGGGTCTCCCTTGCTGATGTCTTCGAGCGGCGCTACGAACATCTCACACACGTAATTCAAGCGTCGCGTAAACGTGGCGTGCGCGTTCAAAAGGCCTAGAGCTACGGTGAGCCTCGGTGGAAATTTCGCCCGAGCGGCTGCACCCGCGTGCGCGATTTCCGTCAGCAGCGCCGCGAGCTCTTGGCTGGTGCCAGGGTTGGCAGCAGCGCTCGTGGCACCACCGGGGTGGAGAGAGAAAGACGATGACGAAGAGGCTGATGCTCCGAAAGAGCGCTTGGGCAGGAAGCTGCTAAGGCTGGCCAACTGCGCGTTTGCTTCGGCTTGTTCTACGAGGCGCGCCGTTTGCTGCTTGATCAACTGCACCCACATCGCACGGGCCTAAGATGTGCGCGGCAATAAAAAAAACATGTGCGAGGCCCAAAAATACAAATGTGAAGAAGTAGCGGAATCAAGTCGAAAATTTAGAGGATTAAAAAAAGAAGCACACAATTTCAGTTTCAAAAGGCAACTCTAGAAGACGAAATTGGAGGATACAGAGATTTTATGGATACATCTGGTGATTGTCATAGGAATAGAATCAACTGTATTCTCGTGTGTATATATGTCGCACCTCACGGCTATGAGCACAGAAGCGGGTGCGGCATTTTTCAAGGTTGCTGTCGTTCACAGCCGCCTCTTTGGTGATGTCCACAACATCGAAGCAATTGACGAGGGCTTCGGAATCCGGCACTTCCACCACCTTGCAATTTATCAAATTCACGCACCTGCCACACCCCAGGCAAGAATTGAGAGGTGATCAAGGAGAAGAAGGAATTTAACATGAGCAGAGAACTAATGCTGCATGAATCGAACGAAATAGATACAGGGAGAGAGAAGCGGCCTGGGCGACTATTGAATACATATTTCTTTCCGCTTACTTCCGGAACTGAAGGCGGCCGCTCGACATCGGAATGGAGTAAATGAGCACGTCGTTGAACAGGTGCACCACGCGCTGCTCTTTCGTGGCCGAAGTCTTGTCCGAAGCGTGAATCTTGAACAGCTTCCCGCCCTGGAGCAGCTGCCGCCCCTTGGCCAACACTTGCACGCGCCCCACGAACTGAGACTGGAGCTCCAGCAGCCGCGCGTTGGTCAAGCTGGAGGCCCGCGCCAAGTCTACAGTGGAGGTGGCTTTTGTCAGATCGACGAAAGACGCCCCAAGAGCCGCTGCTGCCGCTGCTGGAGCTGCTGGAGCGCTGCTGTTGCCACCAGTGCGACCAACTCCAGGGGCAGAGGCAGTCACGCAGCGCAACAGCAGCTCCAGCATGGGCTGGTACTCGCGGTAATGCTTTGCAGGCGCTTCTAGCCGTGCTGCTAAGTTGCTCTTGGCTGCCGCTGCTGCTGCCGCTGCCGCCCCTCCCTTGCTGCTGCTGTTGCCCTCCCCGCTATCGTCATGGCTTTCGTCGAGAAGTGGCAGCGGGTGCTGTTCCAGAAATTTCGCCAAGGGTTTGCCGAGTTTGCCCGACGAGGAAAAGAGGGCGTTGAAAGCGGCAGGCAGGTTGGACACGTACTCTCGGTACAGGGTGAAGCGAGAAATCAGCGCGGAGAGGCCGTTTGCCAAAGCCAACAACTGCTCTTGTTCGTCGTGGGCACTGCTGCTGCTGCCTTGGCTGTCACTTTTGGCTTCGAGGTGCTCGCTGTCAAGTCCGTTGGCGGCCACACCACAAGCTTTGAAAAATTGGGAGTGGTAAAAGAACATGTCCCGGAGCTGGTTGGCGCAAATGGTCAAGTAAGGGTCCGCCAGCAGCGTTTGTTTGGCTTTGGAGTCTCTCATTTCCAACGGCTGGATGAATCCGCCCACCAGCACCCCTAGCGCTTGCACGTAGAGCCCTTCGCAGCGCCACAAGTTCTTCAATGCTGCCACCAGTAGAGCGCGGCATTGAGGAGCGGGCAATTCATTCCGGGTGATGGCGTTCCCCGCGGCAAAGATGCCCCCTTTGCTGTCGAGCGGCTCTAGCTTCATAGCAGTGGTCGAGTTGGCGCTGTCAATGCTGAAAAAGTTGCCTGCGCAGCGTGGGAACCAACCCGAGGCGCCGCTGCTATGCTCGCCGTAGACCCAGCCTAAGGATTGAGAGGTTGCTTGAGTGCCTGCGCCCGACGCTGAAGCAGCTGCAGCAGTGGCGGCCGCGGATCCATCGTTGCCTGAAGGAACTTGGTCGGCCCTCACCAAGACCTGCCAAAAAAAAAACAGGAAGTTACTACCATCAGTGGCATGTTCGAGACCATGCAATAAGTGCGCGCTCGATGCTTCGATATAGTCTAGCTGGTTACAAGAGATAGCTACTTATTCGCAAAAATGCTTATGATCGGCCACTCCTTTCCCTCTCTAAAAAGGCACTAAGGAAAGGGGTGTGAAGAGCAATCTTACAAACCTGATCGCCAACTGCGAGAGACAATTCGCCGGGTCCAATAGGGATGTGCGCAAATGTCGAGATGAAAACCTGTTATTGAAGTTAGAGTTGAGCCGCACATTATGAAGACCTAGTATTTTCTAATTTCATGACAAAGATGATTGAAGGTTTGAGTCGTCATCTGGAGGTGCACAATTGACACTACCTAGAGCTCAGGATAAGGTGGAGACATCATCAAGCTAATATGATGCGAACCTTGATTTCGCCAGAAATTGCCATAGCAGTGCGAATAGTGGACGAAAGGTCGCCCTCGTACTCCGGCTTTTCGACGACTGAACGATTATCCAGACCTTCTACTACTAGGACACAAGAATTGTATCATGATGTCATGTGACGATAATGATGCTAGAAGGAAATTCAAATCTAAAAGAGAAATACGCCAAAAGATAACATTTGAGAAAGGTCGGAAAAGGGCTACATCTTTGGCCCACCTGAGTCGCTCATCTTAGCACCGCGGAGCGATCCTTGCTTGGGATATATCACCACATTCACCACCACTAAAATGTTCTTGCTCGATGATCGATGATGTTGTCTTTCAGATGATTTTGTGTCCTTCGCATAATTCGTAGGTTTTTACGTACATAGAGCTTTGGGTTTTCGGGTTTCAGGTTTCAGGCTCATCACTCATCACTCATCATCTCATCATCTCATCATTCATCATCACTCTTCTCATCAGTCAGTCAGTCAGTCAGCCAGTCAGTCAGTCAGTCACCAGTCAGCCATCAGCCGTCATCAGTTGCCATCAATCAGTGCGCTTTTACGAGCTAGCTAGCTAAAAGCCGTAGTTTCAGTCACGGAACACTGCACTTTTGTGCACACTGCCGTCGTCAAGTCCTGACACTCGCGCAAGTCTAGTCTAGTCTAGTTAATACTCTCCCAAAAACAAAGAAAGGCAAGTACACAGCAGTCACAGAGGCACATAAAGAATGCACTTGAGCTGCAAATGCGCTAGCAAATTCGCTCCAGAAGGCCAA
>Ga0307931_1000314_pt1 | contig 28953 bp, 27 predicted proteins | sample OrgLakmetageno47_FD_201816 | JGI IMG/M metagenome (GOLD analysis project Ga0307931, IMG submission 201816) | Saline water microbial communities from Organic Lake, Antarctica - #47 | ecosystem: Environmental > Aquatic > Non-marine Saline and Alkaline > Saline | place: Antarctica: Organic Lake...
CGCACGGCCGACAAGCCTCCACGCCATCCCTGAGTTTAGTAAGAGTTCCTTCGTTTTCCCCACTGCTAATAGACGCTGCGCATGGCACGCACCTGCCATGAGCATCACGAAAATGAAGAGCAGTATGCGCTTGCCATAACGACACAGGCCAGTAACTGAAGGACTTACATCTAAGACGCTTAGCAGCACGCTACGGGCAACATCGCCTACTTCTGAAAAGCGCGGCAAAGAGTACAGAGCAGTATTTGGAAGTAAAGCCGGTGAACACGTGCAAGTAAAAAGGTGAACACGCGTACTACTTATGACGCCATAGTAATAAACAGTGAACGTTATCTCGTGGTAACGTTACGCTACAAGTGTTACTGCGCAGTAACAAATTCTATGCGTGTTATCGCGTGATGATGCTAAGCACTACGTGTTATCTCGCAGTAACGCTAAGCTTTACGTGTTATCACGCAGTAACGTTACGTGCAAGTGTTATGGAGCGGTAAAATTAAATTTGTAAGTCTACAGGGCGGTAACGCTTAACTTCACCCGTTACCGGGCCACAGCTCGTCAGCTCGACCCGACCGGTTCGACTGCTTGACTTGACACCTCTAGAGTAGCCAACACAATATAAGCTTGATTGTAGCGCAGGAGCTCCTATACTTGTTGCTAGAAATTAATGCACGCTGGTTCCGAAAAGCTAAGAAGTTGATATGCCTATTGAAACTATTGAAGCATCTTTAAGCTTGGTACGGTATGGAGATAACTTAAAATGAACATGCGATAAGCAAAGCTCTTAGATTTTGGAGTAGGTTCGCAGAAGTATGCCATGGACCAGTAGCCAGAGTCGGCGCAAAGGAGCACCTCCACCATCATATCTAAATCTAGGGGAATTTCGGGTTGTTCCTAGCGCTGGTAACGAGGATCTTGAAATGTCTCAATGCCGTGGAGCCGAAGAGACGAAGGCTGAGAGCGATACTGAGGAAAGTGAAAAAGAGGCAAATCAATCTCAGCCCGCAGAGGCATTGCCTGCTAGTGCTGCAGCGAACGATAGCAATTTTGCCTCAAGATCTCCATCCTCTGAAAGAATGGAAACTACTACCGATAGTACGAAGAGTTCTTCAAGAGATTGGGAGGCTGGAGTCGTGCTAGCACCGCGTGTGTTGCCAGCTTGGGCTGACAAAGTTCCGCAAGGCATTACCCGCAACCTACCTACGCTCCTAGCGATTGCTTCCATGTTCAACCCAACAACGGAAGCTGCATCTTCTGCGCCTTATCTTTTTGGAGGGCTTTCCTTGGCAGCAGCAGCTGAGGGTCTCAAGTATTACGGGGAAGCGCATGCAACACAGGCCCAGGTTTGATTGAAGGCAACTCTGACAAGAATGTCGTGGCGGCACTCCCATATCTAGCACCATCACCTCTTCATAACAAATAAACATGTATTTCGAATGAAATAAGTGGTCCAGATGATAGCACAATTACCATGTCAGCCACCACAAGGAAACCCGTGTAGAGTATAATACTAGTAACTGACGAACGCTTTTGATATAATGATCGTGTGTGTATGACTCCAGGTCAATCAGGCAAAGGACATCCATGAAAAGGAGTTCCAACAAGCATTTGAAATGCATAAGAGAGAATTAAAGCAAGCTTTTGAGTTCCACGAGCAAGAGCTAAAACAGGCTGAAGATATTCACAAGAAAGAGTTTGTACAAACTCAGAGACTTCATTTTCGAGAAACTGAACAACATCTTGAGGTGCGCAGAATACTTATGCCTCTATCATATCAGACCTATTTTTGAATCGCCTTGCTTGGCCCACGAGTGATAATCTTTTACATCTTGGTCACTTCCCGCAGGACATAACAAGTCAAATTCGAGAATCTCAGAAAGAAGCTGATCGCGATCTATGGGAACAGCAGAACACTGAGAAGCAGAACATCATGACGGTGGCAGCTCTATTCATGGCAGGCGCTTTTGCGTTAGCCGTGGAGGGGCAATTACCTGCCAATACTGGGAATTTAATGATTTTGCCCTTTATCGCTGTTGTGGACGCGTATTATTTCATGCTTGCCTTTTGTATCTCCATGGTAAGTTATTCTATCTTTAAATACTCTCCAAAACAGAACTCAATTACCTTCCTCTTTTCTGATGCACATTGTTGCAGCTCTTCGCTTGCATCATTGCTGGAATGTCTACTGTTCGGCGCATGGCTTTGTTCATGCTGAGCCGGACGTCGAAACAACAAGAAACGCTGCGCGAATTGAGGCACATGGCATACTTGCAGCACCACAAACTCGAGCAGTCGCTCAAAAAGATTGACGAAAAGGCTGACGACGAAATGAGTACCGAGACTGAGGTCAATAAATTTAAGGCTGCCGAAAATGCTCTGAAAGAATCACGGGGAATGTTTTCATCGAAGCTCTGGCAGCAGCCTGTAACAGTGATGGACTGGAACAATGTGGGTGAAGGGCGTTTCGTTGTTAATTTTGTCGAATGGTACCATTTCGATAAAGTACGATGGTTAGCTACGTTTAATGTTTGGTTTTTCAACATGGGTGCTGTTGCTCTCCTCCTGTCTCTCGGTATCTACACTGAAGCCCATTTGCGCCAAGATGAAAATGAGGTCGAGGAGACATCCAGTCAGGCTGCGATTTTATTTTGGTCAGTACTTGCAGGCGCTGCCTTCGTGACCGTCTTGATTGAGGGCACGAATATGTGGTTTCCAGCCCCTCATTGGCGAGATGACATTATAAAACGTACATTGAATGTCAGTAAGGAACTGAGCACCAATTCCGAAGATCTGTGTAGCCAACGACATCTGAATGATCTTTTGCATCGACGCCGTCGAAAATGTCACTTGCTTTCTGTCAACGTGTTGGACATGGAAAGAATTTTCAAAGACCTCTTCAATGACATCGATGTCGACAAGAGCCTGAGTATTGAATTCAGAGAAGTTTGCAACTGCTTAGGCTTCATGCCAAAACCAGTTCCTGTTCGTAGTGAGGATGGAAGTCGTCTCAAAAGGCATCCATTAGCACCTGAGATTCCGTCGACGCCCACTCTAATCCGGCAGCAATCCGTCGCTAAAGAAGAAAGCGCCAAAAAAGTTCGTGCACTTTTGCATCAGCACTCTATCTTGCAAGAGGCTGTCTTGAAACTTGTAGAAAAGCTTATTCTCAAAGAAGAAAGTTTCCAAACATTATACAAGACAAATGCACGTGATGCTTTCAACTATTTGGACAATGTTCTTGCTAGAACAAGACAAGCATTGCACGATATTGAGATTGGCGTTGATCCCCGCCGGAAGGTTTCATGGTGGCATTTACAATCGGAAGAAAAAGAATGGGATTGTGGCAAGGCGACTGGAATTAGCAAGGAAGAATGGAAAAAAATATCCGCAGACATTTTTCGCGAACTTTTCTTTTAGATTGGTTTTAGCTGCCGAATTTATAACTTGCGTAGTAATGGGTGACTTCTAGAAAAAAATGGTATTATTCTGCTCTAAATTTAATATTTTTACTGTGAGTTGAGTTACGCAAAAGGGCTCTCAGCTCAGCCAGGCCTGTTCTGAAGGTAAAAATTTTCTGTTCCTATATGCCACAGTGGTGTTTCTTTGTACTTGGGGAGTATTAACTAGACTAGACTAGACTAGACTAGACTAGACTAGACTAGACTAGACTAGACTAGAATTTCTTTCACATAACAAGCACACAATTTTAAGCATGGGGCACTCTTGCGGGAGTATATCTCCTATTTTCTTGTATTTTCCTTTTTGAGTCTGAAGTATTCCGTTTACCGGGGCATATCTTTTGCAGCCAACCGACAACCGAAAAAGCCCTTACAAACCAGCCTTCTGACTTAGAAGCAGTTTTCGGTTCAGTGGCAGATGCGCTTTTCCTCTTTATCCTCATCTGCTTTGAGCGCCAACCAGCTTGAGCTGAAGCCGCAAAAACATCCGCAACTCGTCTTGATTTCAGTGCGCTGCACTCCACAAAAGCAGCAGCTCCTGCTGCTTCCGCGAAAGATTTGCCCTGTTCTGTGGTCAAAATTATACCACCACGTGCATGTAGAGCCCTTTGAGCATCGTCGTGGCGAGCATCACTTTTGAGGCCCACGACGATTATGACTGAGTTCGCATCAGCGAACTTGTGTACTTCTTTCAACCATTTCTGCCATAAATTTGTGAGCGAAGTTGGGTCAACTGTTGAGTAGCATAGCAAGAAGACGTCCGTGTCTGGATAGGACAAAGGCCGTATTTGGTCGTAGTCATAATCACCAGGAGTGTCCCACAAAACAAGATTGTGAGTTCGGCCACCTACTTTGACTTCGACTTCAAAATTGTCGAAAACAGTTCGCGCGTATTGAAGTGACAATGTATCGTACGTGTATTTTGATAACAAAGAAGTTTTGCCAACGGATGAATCTCCTACTGCGACAATTTTTATCGAACAAGTGGACATTGTATATACTTCGAATTCTATTTGCGCAGCAGTTTAGTTCGTGTGGCAACTTATAACTGTAGCCATACATAACTTGTACTGTATAGAGTATACCTTCCATGATTTCCAAAATACTAATATAAATCATTATAAAATGTGCTTCAATTGTTTCACCCGTGATGAGAAAGTTAGGGGATGACAGTGGACAGTCCCTTGAGTGAACAAAGTCTATAGCAAAGCCCACTGCTCATGCAGCGGAAAACTGAGTTATATACAACGTATTAGTAGTCCTTCAGTATCCAAAATCATTTCCGAACAACATGTAAGTACATATCTGTACTTTAGTATGAATGATCTTTTCAATATCTCTCTTTATGACTGAGTCACAATCTTTCATGTCAAAATCTTTCCTCCATATTTTACATGATATCAATCGCAATGTCATGGCGGCTTAAGCTGCCAGAGCTTGAGCCCCGAATTGAGTTTCTTTTTAGAGCTGTTCGTTCAGGTTTGAAACTTTTTGCTTATCCACCCATAACCCGCAACCCGAAGTTATCGTAGAAGCTTGAGTACTCAAGCGTGATCGAATAATTGATCTAGGAAATCACGATGAAATCAGACGTCTACACCAACGGAAACCAAGACTGATTTCTTTACAGGAAATCGATCACGGGCTCACTCCACTTCATGGTAAGGCGTTGAATTCTTTTACTGTATTATTCACTTTACTCATCGTAAAACTTTTACAAATGCGCAGAAGCAGCTCTAAACGGCCTTGCGGGCACTCTCCGCCTGCTACTCGATCTTGGGGCATTTCCAGCTGCAACCTCAGACATTGGGGACACGCCTTTGCATTCTGCTTGTTCAAATGGTGACATCTCAACAATACAAGTGCTTACAAGCAATAAAAGTGTAGACATCAATTGTTCAAATTTATATGGTGACACGCCGATTTTCATGGCTGCGGAATACGGGCATGCGGATGCAGTCAAATTGCTTTCTGATCTGGGCGCAGATCTAAATCTAAGAGACGTTCACGGTTTCCATCCCATTTATATAGCGGCCTTCCGAGGTCATGTTGAAATTGTTCGCTTACTTGTGTCCGATTTGGGCTGTAGCCCTGAAGTTATGACCAACAATGGCGACACTGCAGTACTCATAGCTGCTCGTGAGTGCCACCATGACGTCGTGAAAGTCCTTGTAGGTGACCTCCAAGCACAGCCAGACCTCCCAAATAAGGCGGGTATCACTCCTTTTATTGCTGCAGCCTACGCTGGCGATGTGGCCATTTGCTGTACGCTTTTGAACCATGGTGCTAGTGCCTCGTCTCGGCACTTGCCAAATATGAGCTCATTGGAAAGTCTTGGACATCACAGCGTTATTCAACTCATTAACGAGGTTCAAACTTTGCAGCAACTAGTATTTTCTGGGCAAATACAATCAATAAAGCAAGCAGTCATTGAGGCCGAGTATCTACCTCCACCAGTGCAGTGGATAAAGTTGCTGTCTTGCTGTGCGCGGCGTGAGCTCTTGGCATGGGCGCAAGACACTTTACAAGACTCAACCTGTTGCTTTATGGCATTATTTGGCCCTGTTCATTCTTATGACAAGATTGATAAGAAATCCTTCCGATCTGTAGTCGGGCATGATGGTTTTCCAAACGTCGTCAATTTGATTGCATCATTCCTCGTCCATAAAAAAGCAAAAGTTCGTGAAAATATACGAATGCTGTCGATTTCTTGTAATTGAGAAATTGTTAAGACCTTTTGAGAATTTAGACCAATATTCACCTGAATCTACCTTTTGTAGCCGCCATGTACGATTTGATTATTTTGGTCATGCGCCTTGGCAGCACAAAGAATCGTCACGCGGGGTAAATTTCAACAATTTTAACTCAATTGAAGCAGCAGCTGGGCTGCAGTCTTCCATGATTTGATGATCTTCTGCGTTTTGACCTGTGAGTCGGCAGGCCGAGGGGCTTACAGACGCGCCCACGTCGTTTCCCTTTCATCTTTCTCCCTGTTTTCTGTTTTGACTCAACGAAAGATGAAAGGCTTAGCTTTAGTAGTGTTGTATAAGAAGCATTCGGAAACACCAAGTTCTGACAACTTTATCACTGCGGTGCGGTTGGTATTAAGTGGCATGTATAGGAAAGACGCCAGTTGGAGCCCAAATTGGCCTTCTGGAGCAAACTTGCTAGCAGCGCATAAGCAGCACAAGTACATTTGGTGCCTCTGTGACTATTATGTACTTGTTTTTCTTTGTTATTGGGAGAGTGTTGAATAGACTAGAGCTGGAACTAAGGTTTGCGCTGAAAGGTAGATATACTAGAGGTGGTAACGGTGGTCACTAGCGCCAGTGAACCTAGATTTTCCCATGAAAGGCATGGCACCGTGGAGGCTGCTAGTACGACAATGGGCTGGGGGTATATAAACGGCGCCTGCTCGGATAATCGCGTTAAATATTTGTGTCCGTATGTGGCCTTGGCCGGCTTTTACCTGCCAGGCGAGCCTTGCTTGCCGATACGGAGGAAGTTCTCCGTGATAATTATTCGTACCAGAGGAGCATTCGACCCGGCTCATATGTCGTCTTGATTAGGAGTGGGGTATTTACACGAAGTTGCCTTGGGTAAATCCCTCAAAGCGCATGGGAGTAAGCAATAAGGTGAGTTCTTTGTCAAATTACCCTCCGTGATATGGGATATGCCAAAACACTAATTCCTATTAGCCGCCTAATTCCGGTCTCTCGACACGTCGAGCTCTTCTCGATGATATGGTACTAATTTGGCAGGCGGTGCTGCGAGGAAGGTACATAAGCTCAAGCCGGTCTAGACTGGTGCGCGTGAAGAAGCGCGCGTAGTCATGCGCAGACGAAGTTAAGAGAGATTTGGCTACACGGCGACTCTTCTTCTTGATCGCATGGGAGACTTTGTAGAAGTACTTTCCTCTGCAGGCGGAGACTTCTCGCTTGAGAAGCACGCTCAGAGCATGGGAAGCTTGCCGATTTGGACCGCTATCATCACTTCAATGGCCACTCGGTGATGTGTGCCTATTTAGGACCCTCGTCTTGTATGAGCCCCTTTCCTAATACGAGCTATAATACAAGTTACTTTGCTTTGCTTTCCTTCCTGTTAGCCATCTATTTACGGTCCCTCGGGGCCTGTGTCAAATTAATTCAAAAGCTGGCAGAGGAGTACAAAGCGAGGCGGTTTACAGTAGAAGAGGAGCTAGCCAGGCACACGTTCCCAAATGGCCGTGGAAGTCAATGGCAGCGGCCCCAAGTGGCTCGAATATCCGTGCTCTGAAAGTACTGTAAATACTTACCTATGGTAAATACTGTAATTGAATGTTGCGTCGGCTCTTCTGTTCTTCGAATTCGGGATCACGCCGGGATCGGAATCGGCTACTAACGTACTAAATGTTTCATCGGCTTCGGCGCGGCGTCGTCATCAAGCACTGCATGTGTATGATTTTGCCGATACACCTATAAGTACACGCGCTCTGTTTCAGAGCCCGGTATCATTAAGCTCGAGTGTGAGGCGGCAGCGATAACTGCTGGACTCCGCTGGATGTCGCACGCTGATGATTCTCTCGAGGGGCTGTCATCAGACCATGCTGCTGTGCTTCTCAAAGAGTGAGTGGAGTACCTATCTTCGAGTCTATAGGGCCAACATACGTTCATCAAAATTCCTTCCCAGACCGCCAATGATGAATAGAAACCAAGAAATGAGACAAGCGTCACGTGTACTTCGCTTGGCTTTGTGCAGATTTGGTCCGAACGAGATACCGGAGAAGGTGTCTTCGTTGGTCGATATGATTGTCAAGCAATTTACTGGTGAGGAGACCCTACCATGCCACCTACACAGTGATTTGCGCAGGAGACCGCTAGTCACCTGTCTTGTCCAGTGCAGGTTGCGATTCTCATGGTGGACCGAGATCATTCTAGCCTCTTCTCCTTGCCTTCTTTTGAACGTGAATATTTTTTGCGAAATAAATTGGAGATATTCCGCGATATCTCAACCTTTCTTCGTCTTGCGTTTTACTTGATTAGGTCCGATGCCTTTCATGATTGAGGTTGCTGCCGTCCTGGCAGGCGCAGTGGAGGACTGGGAGGATTTAAGCATCATTCTCACTCTTTTATTTGTCAATGCTTCTATCGGGTAAGTCTTTCTCGAACTTTTGTCGAGACTACGCCATTTTTTAAAATATCGGTTTAGTTTAGGGGGGGTTGTAAAAACATAGTTCTTATGCACAGAGAAAGCGTTTTCTTGATCAGTTGCTCCATGGCGTTGCATTCGCTCATGAGCATATTAATGCTTAGATTCATGGAAGAGTGGAAGTCGCAAGGCGAAGTGAATGCATTGCGAGCTAGCCTTAAAACGCATGCTTCGGTGAAACGGGACGGTGTTTTTGCCATCATTGAGTCATCGAAGGTGATGTGACTTAAGTACCCTATCGAGCCTTCAGGTCTTCGAAAAGAAGAGCTTGCTACCGATGCTGATATTTGTCATCACTTTCTCATATTCCCCTTTGCAGCATATAAGTTTGTATACGTAGCATGATTTCTTTATTACTTGAGCTCCCCCTCATTCGCTTCTACTAATATGTCTGACTTGTCTCTTCGATCCAGATTGTGCCCGGGGACATCGTGTTACTCAAGGGTGGCATGGTGGTACCTGCTGACTGCGAATGGGTCGAAGGCGACGAAATGCTCGTGGATACATCTGCGCTAACGGGCGAATCAATCCCGCGTAAAGTGCCCGACAAAAACAACCACCGAGTTTTATTGTCGGGGTTTGTCGTGCGCGCAGGGGAATGTTTAATCCGCGTCAAGAGCACAGGTTTAAGCACTGAGATGGGCGAGGCAGCTGCGTTGGTGCATGCTGCTTCGGAGAGGGACACACAGGGAGTGTTTGAGAGAAAAATTATGAACGTCTGTGAAGTGGTCATCTTTCTGACCCTCGTGGTGACTGCCGTCATGGTCTACGTGCAAATTTTCGGTGCGTCTATTGTTTGCTTTCTCGAATGCTTGATGAACGAAAAGAAAGCGACATCGTAATATTCCACTCCCGTCCCTTTTTCCACTTCTTGGTACTTTCAGTTCGCGGTCACGATGTGGACAGTGTCATTTTGGGTGCACTTTCAATGGTGATTGCCTCGGTACCCGTCGCCTTACCCATGGTTATGCAAATTACGATGGCCATTGGCGCACGGAAGATGGCGGATCACAAGGCCATTGTGACCCACTTGACTGCCTTGCAAGAGATTGCGTCCATGACGGTGCTCTGCTCGGACAAGACGGGCACCTTGACCACAGCACACATCACGGTCATGCCGGACCAAATCTGGTGCAACCCGGAGTCTGGACTGACCAAAGATGAAGTGCTGATTCTTGCCGCGCTTTGCTCGAATCGAGCCAATGTGGACGATGCGATTGACTCGGCCTTGTTTAGAGCATTGAGCAAACGATTTGGAGAAGCCTGGGAAGAGCGTATGCAAGAGTACGAAGTGACCAAGTTCGTTGGTTTCAACCCAGAATTCAAACGCACTGTTTGTTATGCCAACCGCACCGCTACCAGCGGTGGGACAGCTTCGGCTCTACGCATCGGCAAAGGTTTGGTCGATAAGGTACTTCAAACAGGAAGTGATGGTGGCGACACCTGGACAGTAGACAAGGTGCAAGAGACGCGCTCGATTGTTAGCACTATCGACACCGAAATGTCTACTCGTGGCTACAAGACGATTGGTGTGGTCGTGAGCACTGACGGCGGTCCGATGAAGATGGTGGGCATCATTCCGATGCTCGACCCTCCACGCGAAGACACCACCTGGGTTATTGACAAAATGCACGAGGCGGGGGTGGAAGTCAAGATGGTGACTGGGGATCATTTGAACATTGCTAAAGAAACTGCCAAGTTGATTGGCATGTCCACTAACATTTTACCCAACACGGAGCTGTGGCCTGCGTCGGCGATGAGAGACGAAATGATTGCAATGGCGGGTGGGTTCGCCCAGGTGATGCCCAAGGACAAGCAAGAAGTGGTGGCGGTGCTCCAGAAACAGGGCAAGATTGTGGGTATGACGGGAGATGGAGTCAACGATGCTCCTGCTTTGAAACAAGCGCAAATTGGGATTGCGGTTCATGGTGCCACGGATGCTGCACGTGGTGCTTCGGACATCATCTTAACGGAGCCGGGTCTAACCCCTATCTATACTGCAGTGGTAGAGTCCAGGCGCATTTACCAGCGGCTAAGGAGCTATGTGCTGTATCGGCTCTCCGCTACTGTCCAAATTGTCACTCTTCTTTCAATCCTCATTTTCGGTTACGACCAATCCATTTCGGCCATTTACATCATTTTGCTCGCTCTCCTAAACGACATCACGATGATTATGGTGGCATATGACAACGTGAAACCGAGCCGCTACCCAGAGAAACCCACGGTGGTTGGGCTTCTCAGCCTTTCTGTATTCTTAGGACTGATGATGATGCTGTTTTCATACATGTATTATGCTGTTGCCAGTGCCATATCTACTGGCGACTTCGCAAGTGACGACGACTATCGTGAGTCTGTTATTTACGTACAAATTTCATTGTCAATTGAGATGCTAATTTTCAATTGCCGGGAACCTCAGGAGTGGTTTTGGTCTTCAAAACCATGCCTTGGCCTAACCCTCTCAGTTATCGGGGCAAACTTGCTCGTGATTATTTTCGCTGCCACCGGTACAGTCATTGCTCAACTCTCAGCATCGGATATCATCGTCTTGTGCGTGTACGATGTTGGAGTTCTCTTCGCCGTAGATGTTTCAAAAATGGCCTATCAGCATTGGCTTAAAGTTAACGGCTTTGGCAGCTACCTAGATCATATAGGGAAGGACGAATCTGGCTCTAAAGTTGGAGTTGGCGGCTCGTACATATGCAGCCTCATTTGTGAATTATCTCGGTTTCTACTGTGTCTCGGAGAAGGGACTGACGAAAATGGAAACCCAATTCGTCGCCAACGCCCCAGAAAAGAGTACCTGCGAGAAGAATCAGAACATTCCTCTGAGTCTATGACCCTGCTGAGCAGCTCAAGTGACGACGGCGTCGAGCTCGGTTCTCCCGGTGACACAGCCGAAGGTGCCTCCAGTTCAATTCTAGAGAACTACTCGTAGGACACGCGTTTTTGGCCTAATTATGTCCCAATTTGAGCTCATGTAGATCCTATGTATATGCATGCCATATCATTTGTTCGTTTCATCCATGTATTGACTTATAAATGCACTTCCACTTAAGCAAGCGAAGTTTACGCGCTTTTAAATTCATGACAATTAGCAATCACGAATGCGCACAGTACAATAAAACACTGGCTCAGAACCCGAAGGACGAAGGACCGGGGAAATGGATTTGGGAATAGGGAGTGCGATACGCAAATTTTAATTTACAGTTACAGTCACCCGGGTCGCCTCGCTAGCACTTTACGGTACTTCAAACACCCTACGAATCATCCTCGAAGGCCGGCCGCCCTTCCTAATTATTTCTGGGTTGTTGCGTCTTCTACAAGCATTCCCATTGATATCTGAATCATGAATTGTTACTGCCAATGTCAACGTTAGTCCAAGCGTGATCCAAAGTATTTCTTATCCACCTTGACATGCCAGCAGCAAACTATCTGATATCTTAGTAAGAATAGTTCAGGAATCCCGTTTCTTACTGCTACCTAAATTCGTAATCAAGAAGACGACTGCAAAGTGGTTGTTGGATTGAGAGATATAGACGTGTGCAGAATGACACATGCATGTCGTTTCACTGCACTCATCCAAATTATTTGGGTTCGTCTGTTGTTCGATCCATGCAGCCTTTGCAGCTCCTTGATATGCATGTACCCTTGTAGCACTAAACAAATTGTGTTTCGAATTTCCTCATAGAATCATGGCTGCATCCGGACGCAATCTCGAGCACCTTGAACATCTTTACCAGAACATGTCATTAAGGTCCACTTTGATCAATTCACCCAGTACCATTTCGATTTTATCAAGCACTCACGGCCGGTTGCGACGAGTGGAGAGGTCAATTGAAAAGCGTGATCTTCGAGCTGCTTTGAGGTATGGAAGTAAGGAGGTCTCGATAAACCAGCGAGGTCAAATATGTTACAAATTTAGGTTTGCGGACATTGTATACATCACGGACATAACATGTACAAAAGAAATCACATCATGGGTTGCTCCTGGTTCTGGGATTGATGTTCCTCTGAAGGAGATCTCAACTTTATTGCAGTACACACACGATATTGCTAACCAGTATATAATAAAAAACGTTGGCTGGACTTCGCATACTGTGATAATAGTCGATCAAAGTGGTTCAATGAGGAAAAGGGACGTCGACGGCGGCGCATCTCGTTCTGACTCTGTCTGGCTTTCATTGGCCATAGACTTCGTGAGGAAACAGTTAGAAAATGGCGAAGCTACTTCAACCGACGTGGTCTCAATCGTTATTATGAATTCAACGAGCAGGATGGTTGTTGACAGGCAACCAATGGATTGGCTTCTTTATAATCGTATTGTAAAGCTATTACGTACTCAGGAGCCATGCTTTGATGGTAATTATGGCCCTGCTTTGGATCTAGCAGAGGAATTATTGGCTTTCAACGTGGAGGGAAGATTTGCAGTATCCCTATTTTTCTTTTCAGACGGTAGACCAAGTGATAAAATCTCTCCTGGCTTTCATCGAAGAACTTATCACTCTCAGATGGTTATTGATCGTATGGACGCACTTTTGAGTCGATTCGGTCGTCGATTGTCCGTCGTCGCTGTTGGCTTTGGACGCCCTGGAGAGGATTTTCAAGTCCTTGAAACACTTGCTTCAAGGCCTCCTAAGTTTGGAGGAATTGGAAAGTTCTACGCATCTAACCTGAACGTGAAAGATCTTGCGCTTGCTTTTGGCTCTCTTATTTCGTCTACGATGTCAACAAAGACTGAACTATCTGAATTGTGTGGCTCAAAACAACGGTCAATTCGAGATGTGAGACGCGAAGCGAATGACACTGAAGACGACGTTTCACTGAGTGAAGACTGGCATTTTTATACGAAGGAGTACCTTATATCATGTGAGACGTGGTCAGAAGCGAGTCATTGCTGGAAGCAACATTCGCTTCACTCTCCTGATGCTGCTGGTGTTGCTTACAGAAAGAAATTCTTCGGCGAAGGAGCTGAGAGACTTGTAGCAAAGTTTAGAGAGGTTGATGCCAACGACAATTTTGTAGGACCTTTGCTCGTTGCCAAAGAAAGCCGATTCCAATTAAGATCACACGAAGAACCGAAGGAATTCCACAAAGTCTTTTGCAAAACTCAAGCAAGGGCCCAAGCAATGGCTGACGCGTTCAATACGAGACTGAATGCTATACCAGGAATATCGAAGTCCATTCCACGCATTCAATTTCTGAAATGCTCCGTCTATACTGTTTACGATCATGAACTTGGAGATGTTGGCGTGCTTGTGGAAGAACAGCTTGACCCAACAAAGTACAAAAAATGGAATGACAACAAAGGAGGCATCAAGGGCATAGCACCAACAAACTGCTCCGCTGCACCACCTACTATGGATTTTGAAACACCAGGTCGTGCCATGGCTGCCATTGCAGAGTCAGACGAAGACGAAATTGATGACGACGAAGAGTCAACGATTTTGATTAAAAGTGAGGACGTTCCTCAAGCTTTTTCTCACTTTTCTTACCGTTTGTCAAAGCGCAAACAATTAATTTGCGACCTTCAAGGTGTCCTCGATGAATCTACATTTCCTTCGTTGTTCAAATTTACAGATCCTGTCATTCACCACACATCCAATTCGGGGAGAAAGAATGTTTATGGGCGAACTGATCGAGGCAAGGATGGGACAGAGGATTTTTTCAAAACTCACGTTTGCTCAGACCTTTGTCGTATGATGGCTCGTACGTGGATTCAGGAAAGTAAGGAGAACGAATAGATATAACAAAGATTAGACTCACACGGAGGAAGGAAGTGATGAGCCAACATCGTTAAATAGGGCTTTTCTTACGCATAAACACAAGCATATCGCGGAGCAAAAACTATTACTACCGCACTGCGTTTTCTGCAATTCAAAAAGTCTAGTCTAGTCTAGTTAATACTCCCCAAAAATACAAAGAAACACCACTGTGGCATATAGCAACAGAAAAATGTAACCTTCAGAACAAGTCTGACTGCTGACTGGGCTGAGTGTCCTTTCGCGTAATGCAATTGCAATCAAAAAGGGCATTTTGGAATGCCGCTTACACTTAAACAATTCGAGTTGCTTCTAATTAAGCGTAGATATAGATATAGAACGCCACGCTCAAAAGCGTTAGTATAATAGCAGCCCAATTGCGTTAAATTCCACCAGCGACATCGCACACTGGCTTGAAAATTCTGAGAAGAAAATATTTAGATATATAAACGTTAAATCGCGGCTGTTTCTTTAGTAAACCGCCTTTCTCTTCTCTTTCTCTTGACTCTTGAGAGGTTAGAATTATAAGGCAAATATGGGCTATTATAGGCAATGTCTTGGCTGTGAAATGCGCAATGCAGACTAGATTATATTATACTCCCCCAGTGTAAAGAAAGACAAGGGCAGAAGCAGTACGCTCTCAGAGGTGATTTGTATATGTACTTGTGGCATGTATCTGCGCGGTCCACGGTCCAGAAGGCTCTATCCGGCGCCTTTAAAGAGTGGGAAGAATAAAATGGGAAGAGTGCTTGCACATATAGCACACTACACACTATACCACTATAGATCAAATCTTTGACGCCATTGCAGCAGAGAAATAGAAGGCATTGAGGATTCGACTAGGTAAGGGCCTACAAGTATCTGCTTCTTGTGTCACTTCGAGTTTTCGGCTTCTTAACTGCGATCCGGGGCGTACTGCGAGAGAATGGCTGGGTCCCCGAGAAGGGGGCTGGCTTCTGCCCCCACGCCTCCTGCTTCCACATCCGAAGCGGAGCTCGCGCCACCACCGCTCGTGGAAGGCGAAAAGAAAGACTCGGGCATCATGCCTGCAGTGCCATCGTTGTTGTCGTTGTTGTGGAGCCGAAACAAGGACAGAAGCAGAACAAAGAAGGAACGAACTTGAGAGAACAAATATATTGCACGCCATTTTAGACAGTGAATCAGATCAAAAGCAGCTACAGCACGAAATGAACGAACAAAAAAGAAGCTGCGCATGTGCGCCACGCGTGTCATTCTTTCCAATGGTTTACCTTCGCGCGCAGGCGCACTGTTGGCGGCGTCCCGGCGTTGCTTGCGGCGCTCGCGGGCCTCTGACGTGTGGTCGTTTTCGTCGTCGTCGCTGCCGTTGCCACTCTCTTTCTGGAGGCAGAACACCCACCGGGCTAGGTCGCAGCACCGGTTGGCCATGTAGCTCCCCTGCTCGCGCTTGCCGGTGTCCCCGCCGCCGTACGCCTCCAGATAAGCGCCCATGCCACTCGACTTCAACCACGATTGGTAGCCCACCTTGAGAGACGAAATAATACATGACAATGACCACAAGACATTAAAAAAAAATCAAGAGGCACGGCAGGTGAGTAATCTATTTCTTTTTGTGCAGTTGCATCTCTTACAAGGCACAACTAGAAGGGCTTCTTCTCTCATTTAATAACCTGAAATATATCTTCTTACCTTGAGGGCGTCGACTAAAAAGAGCACCCCAATATCGTACGCGCAAATAATCACAATGTCCACGCCTGCCAGCTGTGCTACCACCTACAAGAACATTAGAATGAGAAGAAGATATAGATGGTGAAGCAAACAGGGGAAGGAAAGGACATATCAAGACTACGAGAAAACGAGCTCAAGCTTCGTGGCAATGAAGCCTCTCTATCCTTCCACCATAATGTAGTATTTCTTTTTCTTTTAAAATTGGATATCCTTCTCACCGTGCCAGTTGCCGCAAAGATAATCACGAGCACGTTGGCGAAGACTACCGAGAGGGTTAGGCCCAGGCACGGATTCGACGACCAAAACCACTCCTCAGGCTCGCGGCAATTGAAAATGAGCATCTCAATCGACAGGGAAACCTTGAAAAAAACGAAAAGGAAGAAAGCATGAAGAACGTAAACTTCGAATGAAGAAGGGGAGCATTTTTACTGTAGTAATGAGAAATACTGGAGGCAACACAGTTTCAACCAAGCGTTTACCAAAAGTCACTCTCGAAGTTTTTCAACAAGTAAAGAAAGCATCACATTCACGAAAAAAGAGAATGTTCGGCCCGCATGTTAAGGAAGGAGAAATCACCTGGAGGTAAATGACAGTTTGGCGATAATTGTCGGTGCTGTTGAAAGCCGAATTGAGGAAGTAAAACCCGCACACGTAGAAAATCAGCGAGAAAAACATCATCAGCAGGCCCAAAAACACCGACAGTGTCAGCAGCCCCGCCACCGTGGGTTTCTCGGGGTAACGGCTCGGTTTTACGTTGTCATACGCCACCATGATCATCGTGATGTCGTTGAGAAGCGCAAGCAAAATGATGTAAATGGCCGCAATGGATTGGTCGTAGCCGAAGATGAGAATAGACAACAGGGTCACAATCTGTGCCATCGAAGAGAGAGCGAGAGATAAAGACGAGGGAGAAAGAACCAATAGTACATGTTAGATGGCGAAGAGGTACGATGGCGAGAAAATCATCAGAGATACAATCGGCAAACGTAGCAATAGCAATAGTTTTTTCTGACAAATCAAAAATATGCAAATCCGCATGGGCAGTTTGAGAAACATCCATTTTGTATTATATGCGTGCATCTATGAACATACAGTACGAACCTGCACTGTAGCGGAGAGCCGATACAGCACGTAGCTCCTCAGCCGCTGATAAATGCGCCTGGACTCTACCACTGCGGTGTAGATTGGGGTCAGCCCTGGCTCTGTCAAAATGATGTCCGAAGCACCACGTGCAGCATCCGTAGCACCCTGCACTGCAATCCCGATTTGCGCTTGCTTCAAAGCAGGAGCATCGTTGACTCCATCTCCCGTCATGCCCACAATCTTGCCCCTCTTCTGGAGCACCGCCACTACTTCTTGCTTGTCCTTCGGCATCACTTGCGCGAACCCTCCCGCCATTTCGATCATTTCGTCTCTCATGGCCGACGCAGGCCACAGCTCCGTGTTGGGTAAAATGTTGGTGGACATGCCAATCAACTTGGCAGTTTCCTTCGCAATGTTCAAATGGTCGCCTGTATCAGTTTGAAGGAGTTTAGACTGAGTGAGCGTGAAGAAATCAAGTGGCGTATTTTATTTGTACCGCAGTATTTTACTGTCAAGCGAAGCAAAATCAGTCTGTATCTGTATAAGGAGATGATTTTGTTCGTTCATTGCACAGCAACACATGTAACCTCTCGCATACCTGTCACCATCTTGACTTCCACCCCCGCCTCGTGCATTTTGTCAATGACCCAGGTCGTGTCTTCGCGCGGAGGGTCGAGCATCGGAATAATGCCCACCATCTTCATCGCACCGCCATCGACCGACACGGCCACACCGATGGTCTTGTACCTAAGGTTTGAATTCATGAGTGCATAGGTAGGAGCAGCAGTACATAAAGCGTGAAGTCGAGAGGAAAAAGTTGAGCGTATTTGTACGAAACAAAAAAAAACGGTTCAAAAATGAGAGTGTGTAAATAGAAGTAGACAACAACAAGCGTAAAGACAAACGACTTTCAGTGCAAGAGCACATCTTGAAGGCAATTCTTTCCTATTTGTTGATCATGTGCATGCTAATTCTTTGTTTCTCTATTCAAGTTGCTTACCCTTTCAGGGACATTTCGGTGTCGATTTTCTTGACCACTTCTTTGGTTTCCTTCAAGTTTTCCACTTCCCAGGTGTCCCCCCCGTCCGTGCCCGTCTGCAACACCTTGTCCACAAGGCCTTTGCCAATGCGCAGAGCCGAAGGCTGGCCCCCGCCCCCCGTGTTGGACCTAATGTAGTATGAAAAAATACATAATAGAAAATCAAAAAAGATGATTGTGAAAAATCGAAATAAGAGGATTCAAAGGGATATAATGGAGTGCGTGTGCGCCTGGTCATCGCATATCTTTTCACCACCATTTATCTTCTCTCTTGACGTTTCAAAACTAGCAATGCGTGCTCTAATGTGTATCATGCCAATATAAGTATATCATATCAAACAACTCACCGGTTGGCGTAAACTACGGTGCGCTTGAACTCGGGGTTGAAGCCCACGAATTTCGTGACTTCATATTCGTGCATTCGCTCCTCCCAGGCCTCTCCGAAGCTCTTCTTCATCGCCCGAAACACCGCACTGTCGATCGCGTCATCCACGTTTGCGCGGTTGGAGCAAATCGCTGCTAAAATGAGGGCTTCGTCCTGGGGGGGGAACAGGATGGTGTTGTTGGATCAGGGAGAAGAGGAGGAAAGACGGTAGGCGAAACCGAAATGCAGGACATTCAAGTGCGACCATAAATTTCATATCTTTTCACTGAGATGCATTTATGGCGTGGTATATTCATGGCACAACCACAACAACAAACAACGAAAACACGACGACAACAAGAATGAAACGAATTACCTTGGAATAACCAGACTCCGGGTTGCACCAGATTTGGTCCGGCATGACCGTGATGTGTGCTGTGGTCAAGGTACCCGTCTTGTCCGAGCAGAGCACCGTCATGGACGCAATCTCTTGCAAGGCAGTCAAGTGGGTCACAATGGCCTTGTGGTCCGCCATCTTACGTGCGCCAATGGCCATCGTAATTTGCATGACCATGGGTAAGGCGACGGGCACCGAGGCAATCACCAGGGATAGCGCCATCAAAATCACTTGGTCGAAATTGTTGCCGCGAACTATGTTGGAGAAGGTGTGGATGAGGGATAAAGAGAGAGATAAGGACACTTATATGGTGTGTGACCGAAAGCGTCGACATAATGAGAGAAAAATGGAAACCACAATCTTGAATAATTTTGAAGATAAAAAACAAGAAAAATGAGGGCGAAATATAAGAAAGCTGATTCTTACCGTAAATTTGCACAAAGATAATGATGGCCGTGATCACTAGGGTCAGAAAGATGACCACTTCACACACGTTCATGATTTTCTGCTCAAACACCCCCTGTGTGTCCCTCTCCGAAGCGGCATGCACCAAAGCAGCTGCTTCGCCCATCTCGGTCCTCAGTCCCGTGCTCTTCACACTCGCCAGACATTCCCCTGCGCGCACGACAAACCCCGACAATAAAACTCGGTGGTTGTTTTTGTCGGGCACTTTCCGCGGGATTGATTCGCCCGTTAGCGCAGATGTATCCACGAGCATTTCGTCGCCTTCGACCCATTCGCAGTCAGCAGGCACCACCATGCCACCCTTGAGCAACACGATGTCCCCGGGCACAATCTGGATCGAAGAGAGATGCACGAGTGCGAGAGAAGGAGAGAGTGGGATTAAGAGAAGACGAGTTGTATGTATAACTTTGGAATGCTGATTAATTACAGGGATATTAGTGACACACAAATTAGAATCGGCAGCGAGATAATTACTAAAACGATGGACTCAACAGGGTACTTCAGTCACATCACCTTCGATGACTCAATGATCGCAAAAACACCGTCCCGTTTCACCGACGCATGCGTTTTAAGGCTAGCTCGCAATGCATTCACTTCGCCTTGCGACTTCCACTCTTCCATGAACCTGACGAATAAAAGATTCGAATTCGATATTGTCAGCCATAGAAAGAAAAGATGAGCGCGGCGCGTGTATAACAAGCCGCAAACCTAGCTAGCTTGGCAATTTGCTCACACAAAATCACGTGCGAGAGCCAAGCACAGAAAGAATAAGCAAGCACAGAGGCTACACAGGAAAAGGATCACCACTGCGAACGGCACCGTAAAAACATGGAAATGCTACCCAGACATAGAAATCAATAGGCCACTCTCCGCATATCCGTTACCCAATAGACGCGTTCACGAGCAAGAGCGTGAGAATGATGCCGAAATCTTCCCAGTCCTCCACGGCTCCTGCCAGGACGGCAGCAACCTCAATCATGAAAGGCATCGGTCCTGGCAACCAAATATCACCACAACCGCCGAAGAACACACAACACACGGATGGACGCAACAAACCACACAATAGAGCAGCAAGAGAGCAACAAAAGCACCGAACAAATCAAACTAGTGAATCATATGGTCAACCAATTCTTTGCAGCCATGCTCCACGCGCATCTCTAAAGTTGTTCGTTGGTGGTTAGTAGCCAGAGGGCGCGAGACCAGAGTCGAGCTAGAAAACATTTGAGACATCTAAATGCCTTACCTGTGAACTGCTTGATGGCCATTTCGATCCATGACGCCTGTTTTTCAGGGATCTCATTCGGCCCAAACCTATGAACAGAACGCACACATTATAGGAGGCGCGGGTATGAGGCGCGGGCAGAGCTATGATTTGATGACTGTAGGAAAGTTTGGCGATAATGATGCAACAGAAGGAAACTGGTGCGTAGGAGGCGGACTTTATATAGATTTGAAGCAAAGATGTCATAGATGCTACATAAGCACGTTGCTGTAGGCACATGAGCATGCTCTTATGCTGCATTGTTTCCGCGTGGGAACTACAGAGTATGTCTCAACGTCGTGCACCCTTAGCGCGTCATCTACCCTAGAAGCGGCGCCCAACTCTGGTACTCACTCTTTGAATCGATTAGCTGCCTCGGCTGAAGTAAGCCCTTCAAGGGAGATCTCGCCCGAATGAGCCATCTTCGCGCCTTCTCTCTACTACGACGAGCAAGCAGGCACACCCCAATGATTTCTCCAATCACCACGCTTCCGCTGTCATCAGGCGGTCCACGATACAAATCTTTCAGTAATACTACATTAGAGGTATCCAACTAGCCAATCAGCATCCTTCATCGAAGAATACATTCGCGTTGAAGCCTGTTTAGGGCCGGCCGGCCGAGAAGTTAGTTCTCATGGCGTCACGTGCTCAAAGCTCGTTTCGAGCACAGTCCGAATGGGACACACCGAAAGACCAGAAGCGAAGTGAGTGGGACGCAGGCGGTGGTGCTGGACGAAAATCATCTGTGAAAGGAGGAGGCAATGCAAATGGTCTGACGGGACCAGCACAAGTGCAGGCGAAAAAGGTGCTAGCTAAGAAGCACCATGACCTAAACGTTTTCGCGGCATCACAAGCTGCTGATAATGAGTTCTAGATATGCTTATGACTCCTATTACAATTCTTGATAGGCTGCTTGCTGCCTGTTATCGTAAAGCAAACTGACCATGTTTGGTTCTTATTTATGTTTATGGTCAATGCCTAATTGCCTGTCACTCTTGCATTCTTCATACGCGCGTGCTGCAGTTAAAACAAAAGTTTAAGCAACTTGCCACTTCAAAGGCTAGGGGAGGAAAGCCCGATTACAAGGTTCAATTATAAATCAGATACTCGACTAAAATGACTAATGAGTAGGCACCTGTGAATCGCTTCTTGAAGTGCTCAAACTTCTTTTTAGCACATTTTCTCATTCCTATTATGATTGAATTCATTGAGAACACCAATTATATCGATGCTAATCAGCTTTCAACTTGTATCATTTCTTCCTTTCTTCTCGGAATGTGTGTGGGCGCGCAATTCAATTATTGGGGAATGCCCGTCTACTAATGCTACATGTAGGCGGTGTTCAAAGTGTTCGACCCCGAAGGATCGGGCCAAATCAACCGCCTGGAGTTCAAACGAGGCCTTGAAATGCTCGACTTTGAGGTGTGTACTAGCCCTGCGAGATGTCCCTCTAGCCTCCGCCTCTTGACCGCACAAGTGAAAGTGTCATCTTGAAGTAACGCCTTTCTATCACTCCGTTCTGGCTTTCCTCCCGGGAAATACCATAGGTACCTAGAGATCAAATGCAGCAGCTTCAGCGATTCTACTTCGACGGCGACGGTACCGTTGACAATTGCACTTCGTTTCTAGCGTCTCGTCTAGTTTTATCCTTGTCGTTTCCTCCCGAACTGCCTCTTGTCATCTTCGTAATAAGAGTCCTAATGCATCTTTATTTTCCGATTGTGGCACGGCCGCAGGCGACAATTTGATCAATTTCACGGATTTCTGTGCGAAAGCTGTCGACGACAACGAAGATACGCGCCGAAAACAGTGGGAAGAAGAAGACACGTAAGCGTGTGTGCGTGTGTGTGGCGGTGGTGTGATAGCAACGGGAAGATGGATCGATGGACGAGGGGAGAAAGGCATGCAGCGCACTTCCGTCCTTTCTTGTGGCACCTTTCAGCTCTTTTTGTTGCTTCGAATATACTCAAATATTCACCCCTCTCTGTCTGTGTCTTGCTCGCGTGGCGTGCATGCATTTGTAGGTGGGATGCCATCGACTATCTCACGCTTGGCTTCTTCCGATGAGGCCTTTCCCCTCTCATAAGTGGAATGGTTTATCTGAAAGAATGGGATGCTGGGACTTGAACTACTACTAGCGAGGAGTACTTTTATGGATTAAAAATCTACCTGCATGTGAGGTCAATCACGCGTAACTCAGGGGAAATATCTGATTACTGCGATGATTCCTTTGCTGGTGCAACTTAAGTTTCTAAATAATTACATAACGCATAAAACGAATTACACCTCATCATTATTACCTCGCGAATCGTGCTGCGCTTGAATATCTAACTTTGGTCTTAAGTTCGTTTTCAACTCCCTTTTAGCTAAGCACGTATGAAGCAATTACGAATTAGTTCGGAGTTTTATGCTAGGTCGGTGCTAGGTTATAGTGGGTTAATAAGTTAGGAATCCCGCGGAATGCGAAAGTGGGAGTGCCTTCCACTCTCTACAATTCAAATTTGCCGCGTGAATCACAAGCTAATCGCACTTAAATCACGCGTAAAGCATATTTGAGGTTTAGCGACTCCGCTCGTGAATCACGCGTGCACTTGAAACCCAGCCCTGGTATTAACAATAAACAAACCGCTCAGCTATGGCCAGTACATGAGCCGGTGCTCCCCCCGGTGATTAAAGTGATGTGCAGTGTGCAGTCCCCGCTGTGCAATTAAAAACGGTTACTTGGCATAAAGGTCAGTTGCCTCACACCAGTTTAGAGTCTATTCTTTCTCGTCTTGCCACGCCCAAAGCCCATTTAAGCAGAGCGCTTCAATGGCGGCGTAGTCCTCGTCCAACTGCACGGTCGAAATAGCCAAGGCACACCGCGGAAAGAGACAAAAGTTTTAAGACACAGATAGAAATAAAGGGAATGAGGCAAGAAACACGCATTCAGAGTGTGCTAGACATGCCAAGAATACATCGTAATACCGAGATTCATCAGACTGAATGACTTCGAGGAGCAGAGGAATTAAGCAGAAAAAATCTACCTCTTCTTCTCTCACCGTCCCTTTCTCTTTCTCTCTCATTATCACTATCTGATTGAGCACTATGCTGTTCCATCCCGGTCTCACCTGTGCTTGTGACTCGTGGCAGAGCTTTACCACACCTCCCCATGTAAAGCAATCGATGGTAGGAGTCACCTGCGAAAAGGGCGTAATACATACATATGGGTCAAGTGACTTGACGCACGGTGCTGAATGAATAAGGCCTGCGATTACACTTCAGGTTCTGGACAGGGATGGTGACCCGCTCTCCTCTCCTTTACCTTGGCGCCGGCCTGCACGAATAATTCGTGGGTGCGGTAACTGGGCAGCGCGACCATAGCTGCCACTGCTGCTGCCTGAGTGGGCCCTACATCACTGCTGGTGCTGGTGCTGGTGCTGGTGCTGGTGCTGGTGCTGGTGCTGGTGCTGGTGCTGGTGCCACCGTTGCGGTCACTATTACCATCACCGTCATCACGTGCCTTAATGTAGTTATTGCCGCGGAGAGTGCCGCTGGAATGGAAAGTGAGGAACTTGATGGCGCCATACTTCGCAAGAGGGGCAGGGCCTGGGGCGTAAGGAGCATATTGGTCCAGTGCAGAAGCGCCTTTCGCATAGACGCTGAGGCAGAGGGCGGCCTGTTATTGTTTGTGAAAAGATATTATCGTCATAAGCATAGAGGCGAGGAGAGGCGTTTGAGGTAAGAAGATGTTCTATATATATATATATACTTGGTGAGTGGAATAAACCAAACGCAAAAGTACTGCTAGTAGGATCCAATGCAAGAAGTGCATGGAAACAGAATGTCCACATGAACAAATAGAATGCCTCTCCTCTTAATCGCTCTCACTCTCTCTCGACTTACTTGGTTCAAGGAATGCCCGTAGGTCTCGTCGCACACTGAAATCCAAAACCCTTCCGCTCCATGGCACCGGGCGCCCACCTGTAAGAGAGGAAAATATAGAGGCACATGTGCAGGTATTCCAAGCGAAGCCGCAAATGAAAGATTGTACCATGGGAGGAACGAGGGGATACAGGTATTAGATTTAAAAAAACGAACGCAGCCCACAATATTTCTCCCCTCCACGGGTGATTTCTGTCCATATCTCAATCTTGATACCTCAACGAGGCAAGGAGTCGAGCGAGCAGCCACCTACAAGTTGCACGTATTTACATGTGCAAGAAAGAGAAGAGAGAGCATTTGAAAGGCACTTAAAGGGTGTGGAAGGATTCACAAGGTCTTCAAAGTTGTACGCACAAGGCAGGCAACTGTGTTACAGCGGGCACGCTCGAATACAAAAAGATTTGAACAGTACCTCGGAGCTGAAGTTGGGAAAGGACCCAAGGCCAGTGTCAGTAGGGTCGGGGCGGTTGATGTCCTCGATTAACGAAGGCAACAGCTTCACTTCCATGTGACTGCTCCCCACGTTCACCTCGAGGGCATCCAACACCTTGTGTGTGTGTGTGAGTACGCATGCATTGCAGAGGAAAGTAGTCGTTGCTTTTTAAGGATGATAGTATAATATAAATGAAGCAGTGTTAGAGCGCTGATACTGGGGCTTGAACAAGCCTCCAGAATACGAAAACAATTATAATGAACATGGAGGGCTATAGCATCTAAATTCAACACTTGTGCGAGAATGGAGTTTAACGTCCTACATGCCCTAAAACATTAGTAGTATACACCGAGCAGGCGTAATCTCGTAGCACGTGCGCTTCGGGCGCATCGGGCCCTAGCAACTTCTGGCCGCAGCACACGAACCCGGCTCCATTAATGGCCCGTCGGTCGTAGCGCCACATCGCGGTGACTACATGTTTGCCGTCGCATGAGACTCCGTCGATGACGTACCTGTTGGTATATGAAAAAAGCGCGCGCGGAATATTGAAGTGTAAAATATCTATGTAGGCATCAAAGTAGCACTTCTATTCTAGACACAGGGATAGTGTTGAGCAAGATTGGAACGCGACCACTTTTTCTTCTATCTGATAAACAACACACGGAAACGAGGAGTTCTCAAGTGTAAATGTGTGCAGAGGCTCAACTTACTCGGGGCCACGCAGGAATTCTTGCACCAAAACCCCTTCGTTCACTTGGCCGAGCGCGTTAGGCAAAGACAACAGTTGCTCCACAGCCCTGTGCACCTTTTTTTGTTTCGTGTATAAATTATGGATTTGAGTCATGGGTGATGAGAGGTTTTAAGAGGTAGGCGTGAAGTGAATCATGAATGGACTTTGATGCATGAAAATGCATCCTAGACAATTCCTACGCTTCCTCCTCCTCCTCCTCCTCCTCCTAGGAGCCTACCTCATCGAAGCTCTGGCAGCGAGTCACTCCGTCAGACCCCGCCGACTCCAGCGGCTTCACTACCGCTAAAAAAGACCCGTCTTGGTCGCTGCCCCATTCCGACGCCAGAAATCGAGACAAGAGCGCCGTGTCGTCGCCCTGGTGGAACCGAAATTGCTTCACAGCGCGCACCCCCGCTGCCCGCACCTAATATCGACAAAAAGACAAGAGGGTGTAGGAATGAAAGCGTATGAAATGAACCTCAACATGAATGAATTTGGATACTTACGGCCATGAGTGTACGTAATTCAATATTGATTTTAAAAAAACATAAATGATTAAATGATATAGGAAAGTGGATCGAAGAAAATAATCAAGAACTCAAAATTCACGCAATACCTTTTCGCCCATTTCAAACTTCTCCCGCCTCGCTTCGCTTCCTTGTGGAGAGTTGCCTCGCAATTTGGGGCATTCCGTTGGGCGAGCTGCGTTGACAGCCTAAAGTGATTTGGTGTTAGTATGCATGTAAACAGATGTTGTGAATGAGATAATCAGAAAACACAGGAAAGCGTAAAATAGAGCACAAAAAGAAAAAATCGGTAGTGATGAAACACAACAAAGTGAATGCTTTGGTAGAATTATTTGCAGTACAAACACTTTCTACTAAAACAACAACAACTACTATTACCTCAATGAGGAAGTCGGCTAGCCGCACCCCCGTCTCCGCCCCCACCAGAATGCATGCGATCGAGGCTAAGCCACCCGGCATCCCCTCACGCCCTTTCTCAGGCTGACCGGCCTGAATGGCTACATGGAGGCGCTGAGCCAGGTCCGCAGCTGCCACACCCAAGTCCTTTAGAAGAGACATTGGTGCATGTGAGAGAGAGAGAGAGAGCATTCAACGAAGAGTAGCATCAACCAAAGGCCCAAAGGGACGCAGTGAAATGAACATGTACACTGTAAAAACGACGGCGACGGAACTCGACCAAGAAGGTAAGATTTGCATTATTTGTGAATCCTGCGCGCACTCACTTCTTTTGCAAGTTCTAGATTAACTCCGAGCTCCGCAAACCACTTGAGAGCTCCGCCCTTAAGGTGGCCGGGTACCTAAAGTGACATGCCCATACATGTACCACGTTAGAAACAATTGAAAGAGTAATCACAAAAAAAATACCCTACTGACATGCACACTATCACGCATTCTCTTGCAGAGCGTCGCAACGCTTGTATTTGACAGGGAATGCCTCTGTTCCTAAACTACTCCTTAAAAAATTGAGAGTTCACGGAGGCAACCTCCACTCCTATCATGCTCACCATATCAGCTAGCTCTGGAGAAGGCGCGAGGGAGGTGCAGTGCACAATTGTGTAGCCACGCTGTTGTGCGTACTCTGCTACGCACGCGCCTGTCGAGAGCGCATCCACAACCACCACGATCATCCCACGAGATTCCTCGCCAGGAGCACTCACTGCTGTCCCACTGGCGTTGGCAACGGCAGCATCGCCACCTGAACCCGCTCCATTTGCGTGTTTCTTGCCGGACTCTGCTTGAGCGCTCGTAACGTCGAAGGAGGCACCGCGACCTTTGATGTGGAAGTTGGACCGCAGGACTTTCCGCATGGTGAGCTCATGGCTAGAAACGCCAGCGAAGCTCTGTGTCTTGCGGCCACTGCCTTTCAGAGGTAGGAAATCGGCCGATCGTGCAGCGGATGCTTGGGAGCCTTCACCCGCAAAAGTTGTGCGGCGAGTGAGCGGTGTAAACTGCGCCATAACTTTAGGGTGGTACCGTACAAGAGTGGGCTATGGAATAATTACTGTACGGAGGGAGCAATAATATTCCATGACAACTCTGCAGATCACAGACCGGCATCAAAAGTTCAAGAGAACTTCCACAATTCTATCGAAATCGACGGAATTCGAGAAGAAATTTCCGCCGGCGGGCGTCATCAACCATTTCTTTGGAACGGTGGCTGGCTGGTACTACTTAGCTACAGATAGTAGGTAAGGCTTAGCTACTACAGATACTTAGCTAGAGTAGAGGAAATGGTCTCGGATTTGTCAACGTATGCTGTTGCTGTCTTATTCACTACTGCAGTGGCTGCAGCGGTAGCGTGGTCGCTTCAGTGGGCTTCGTCGAGAAACAAAGGAGAAAAGGGCGACAATGCACACTCGTATGCCGCTGAGGCCAAATTAGCCCTGTTGAGGCCACCTCGCGCGCTGTATCCATGGGTGAAGCCTCGGGGCGTGATGAACCTTCGTAGTTTACCGGATGATTGCAATGGTCTGCTTCTGGACGTTGACTCAAACTATTTGGTGCAGCTTGAACTGAAGAAGGTGCTATTATGAACAAACGCTTTCGTACTTGACCTTGGCTCTGGCGACTTTGAAACTCGTTGTGTTTTCCAAGTAAATTCTAGAATGACCTGCTCATTTTTTTGCTGTAAACTATCGATTCAACTGATTAGGTGCTGTTCAGAACACCAAACCTGCGCGCTAGTGTGTTTGGTGATACATCCTCCACCGATGCAGCCCTTGCTGCTCGCAGCCGACAAGCAAGCATCGAAGCTCTCGAACTGACTGTGAATCGCTTGCAAAATGTCGACTGCATGGGTCTGGTGGAGCAAGTACAGGGACGTCTGGTGAACGTTGCTACAGGCTACCATTGGCCTTGGCCAGCCAGTCAGGCCGCAGCATCATCAACTGCTGGTGTCAGCGAAAGTATTGCAGGAGCAGCGCCGCCGAAAATGTCTTCAGTTAAAAATGTGCAAGATAGCAGAGGAGATCTAGAAGAAGAACACCCTTTAGTTTTGGCCGCGCTTTTAGTGCAAGAAGATCTAGTTATCATGCTCCCGCAACAAGCGAATACTGAGCCGAAGGAGAACGCGGCCCCAAGTGTTGATACGCCAAACGACACGAACCACAATAACAATAGCGG
>Ga0307931_1000315_pt1 | contig 28914 bp, 19 predicted proteins | sample OrgLakmetageno47_FD_201816 | JGI IMG/M metagenome (GOLD analysis project Ga0307931, IMG submission 201816) | Saline water microbial communities from Organic Lake, Antarctica - #47 | ecosystem: Environmental > Aquatic > Non-marine Saline and Alkaline > Saline | place: Antarctica: Organic Lake...
GCAGAACACACAGCATCACACCTTACGCGACAGCACCGACACGTCTGCGTGGTCTCCCTTGGAGCGAGGTAGCAGAGACGATGGTGACAGGCTATCGTTGGAATTGGTGCCTGGTTGGCAGAGTGCTCTGGACCCTTCCGGGTCTGGAAAGACATACTATTACCACGAGATTACGGGCAAGACACAGTGGGATCCGCCGCTATTAGGAGCACCGGGCAATGTTCGCGACGACGATGATGATCTCGAGCTCAGTGACAATGACGAAGAAATGAAGGACAGCGACTCACAGTCCATAAGGTCTTATTCGATGAGTAGCTCCAAGCAATCAATGCCGCGTACTAGCACTGGTGGAGGAATAGGCGGAGGAATACCTCTCATTGGTCCTCGGGGAATACTCGGGGCTGAGAGTGACTCCGAGATGGGCTCTGAATTTGGCGACGAAGAAGCGCCACCTCTAAGCTATGCGGAAAAGCTCAAGCAACAGGCACGCCAGGACCTTGCCTCGCAAGCAGTGCCTGCCAAACGAGGAAGCGGAGCTGCGAAGAAGCGCGTTTCGTCCGTGCCAACAGCTGCGCATACACCTGCGCGCTTACCAGGCCGCGCCAGTGCTGTCACCCCAAAAGCACATGTAGACGACGATGGAGGAGTTGACATCCTTTCTGGTCCCATGGCAACGCTGGACGAAAGCAGCCCTGTTGATGAGCACATTCCTGCAGGTCATCAACGGCCCAGTAAAGCGGTTTCTTCACAATCACCGTCATCGTCACCTGTTGGAGCACATGCATCCGAGGCAGGGGCCACGCGGCGACCGTCTCGACTAGCGTCACGGCTTGCAGCGTCTCAGCTTGAGGAGGTTACTCGGGGCCGGCGCTCGAGTCTCAACGACAATGAAAATGGCCCTCGTTCAAGGCCATCTATGACGCATGCACCGGTTGCACCTCCTTCTGAAGATGCTGAAAGTCTTCCTCCGGAGATTGTTGACACTTTGGGAGCAGAGATTGGTGATCCTGTAAATTCGGAAGCTGTTGTTAGTGCTGAATCGATATTGCCCCATTCTACTCCAGAAGTCAAGAAAGAGGTATTTTATTTCCATCTTCTACTTATATGCAATACAATGCATGTGTTACTGCGCTACAAGTATACAAATGCGCTCGCAGGTGCTTTGGTTGTTGTTTGAAGTTCTGTTTCTTCAACTTCAGCTCGTGCTTTGTTCTTGACCGTATCTTTTCTTTCCACGGACTATGCATCCCTTCAGGTTGGCCTAGCGGATGTTCTGGCGGCAGCAGGGTTTGACTCTGACCGTGCATCTCTTGCTGCGATGACGCTGGCATTTGTAGGCGTGGAGTCAGCGAAAGAGCTTGTTTCCATTAACGTACGCATAAACAACGCTTACGGTGTAACTGATGCTGATTTACAGCACCGTGCTGGACTGCGTGTGGACGAGGTATGTAAGCTTAAGCACTCAAATCATGCTGCGAAATCTTTGGTCCTTATGTACTTGAACACTCTTGTGTATCAAACTACAGTTGTCTTAGTTGTCGTCAAGATAATTTTCTTCCCTCTGCCTGCGCACTACTTATCTAATCTCTTTCTATGGTCTTCTGCGTCCATATCTATCACCTTAATTTACCAAAGGTTCGTATGTTGCGCGGTATTGTGGACCAATTGAGTAATGCTGGTGTGGTAAATGGCTCTTCTGGAGATGGACACATGTTGGAGGCCTTCTTACAACAAGTGGTGTCATCCAGAGATGAAGCCAAGGTTACTGCACCTGCCAAGCCAGGCAAGCGAGGTTCTATTCTAGGGGCCTTGTTTGGTGGTGGTAACAGTAAAGAATCTCGAACAAATGAGACGAGCGTTGACGCCACAGCTAATGCAATGATTAAGCCCGAGACTGTAACTCAGCGCGACTCAGAGCATGGTACTGCTAACAGGACTAATGGTGAAGAATACGCGATTAGAAATAGCGAAAACATGGTAGCTGAGACGAAGAAAGCAGAAAAAGAAAGTAACGACGAGCTTGATACTGTCAGGTATGCGCTTGCTCCTGAGAACGAACCCTCGTTCTTGGCTCGTTCAGGGTTGGATCGGCATGAAGAAATCACCGAAAAGCTCCTCGATCTGGGCATGGTGTCAGCAGAGGATTTGGCATCAGCGTTAGGTTCAGGTGCATTGGATCTCTCAATGAACTGTGGTTGCACGCCAGATGAAGAGGAAGCCATAGCACTTGCGCTCGATGCCCTTGATCAATCGCTCGATGGTCGCCTCTCGTCAGTTATTAATGCTGGAGCGCCACCTAAGCGTGTATCACTCTTGGTCAGCCCCCCTGCGACTCCATCTACAACACGTACATCTGTCACTAAAATCTTCGGAGGCAACAGCAATAAATTGACCGTGGCTGAGATGCAGAAAGCCAAAGACGAAAAGGCAGCTGCTGCTGAGGAAGCTAGGCTGGCAAAAGAGAAAGAAAGGCAACACAAGGAAGAAGAAAAAAGGGCTCTGGCGGAAAGGAAGGCTGAAGAGAAGAAGGAACGCGAGGCAAGACTACAAGCAGAAAAAGCTGAGAAAGAGGCAGCGGCATTGCGGGCGAAGGATGAAGCTAGAAGAAAGAAAGAAGAGCAAAAGAGAATATTAGCAGAAAAGAAGAAAGCCGAGGAAGAAGCGAAGAAAGCTAAAGCACAATCTCATGCATTGCAGCAAAAGACAGACCTGCAATGTCCATCTGAGCATGGTGATGCACCAATTGAAAGCTCAATAGCCATGGTTGGACCTTCACCATCGAAGGTAGAAGTTCCTACAGTACCACAGGTCGCAGCGGCAAAGAAACAGTCGCAAATCGAAGCATTTGGGCGTGCGGCACTGCAACGGCAGAAAGGTGAGAAACCAAGCACGGACAAAGATGCTTCAGTCAGTAGTAAGGACGAGAAGCTGGAGGCTGTATTCAACGAACGTCTCGCAGCTGAAGAAGCTCAAGTTAAGACCACTCTGCCTCGAATCGGTGCGCAGCGCTCAGAGATGCCGTCCGGTGTGCGTGAAAGAGGACAATTAAATCGCCTGTCGCTAGAGCCTGGTCGTGGTAACCCTGCCACGACAGGAGGTGGCAAAGGATCGGGCCGCGGCAGTGCAAACAGGGCCAGCATTGCGAGCCCATCAGACCAAGCGCGAGGTGTATCCATCAGCCGGGCCCCGAAGCGCCCTTCTGTGATGTCCGGTCGCGGCGCCGGGCGTGCATCTATTGCGGGAGCTCATTCTCCTTCAGCCATCGAAAAGTCTGCGCCGTCAGATGCCCCAGACAGCAGCAACACGGCTGTGCGTACCATTAGAGAACGCTCACCACCGCGGTCACCTCTATCTGGTGCGAGTGAACGTATTCAAGGAAATGATAGGGTGTCAGGTGTGTCACCTCCGCGTGCACTACGGCCTGCTCCTAGGAAGTCAACACGCTCACCACCGCGGCCATCCGCTGATGATGATGAACGTATTCAAGGAAATGATAGGGTGTCAGGTGTGTCACCTCCGCGTGCACTACGGCCTGCTCCTAGGAAGTCAACACGCTCACCACCGCGGCCGTCTGCTGCAGACTAGGGAAGATTTTTGGCATATACATAAGTTAAATCGCCACCCCGGAAATAGATCCTGACTTTGGAATTACCCACGCCATGGCGCCATAGTACAAACCTTAACTTAAGTTTATGTGCTATGTGCTTTGAGCTGTGTTATCTTCCACGAGTTCTCCGAGTTCTCGCTCTTTACTCTTTACTCTTTACTCTAAAGTCTACAGCCAAAACTCAAAACGAAACTTAGTGCACCTAACTCGGAGAAGGCGAGCGCGCGAGCGCGCAGTTCTTTCCTTTTGCTTTTACCGGCTTCGATCTTTTAAACCAGCCGCGCTGCTGTGAGGCCCGTAGCCCGTAGTCCACAGATCCACACCTCGCCTAAATTAGACCTAAACATGTAGACTGTAGCTGTAGGTGTAGGTGGGTATTCGAGAACAGTGAACTGGGCGTTCGCAGATTCAGATTAGATTATACTCCCCCATTGCAAAGAAACAACAACAAATAGCATAGAGCGTAGAGCGCAGTGCAAATGTTCATCTTTGCTCTCATGAACCATGTAGACTGCAGAATAGGTTTCGAGTACGTCCGCGATCTCCATTCCGACCTAACCCCTGCTATGGCACGCTATTCCTTGGTGTTGACCGGTAGCCCTGTGCACTTTAGAGCCTTCTTTAATGTCCAACCCCATGTCATCTCAGGGCATCAATTCGGCCTTGAGTGTGCTACCCAACCAATAAGCAACTGCCGTGGCGCCCGAGTAATAGGCACCCAAGCAAAGAAGAAAATTGGGCACTGATTACTATTGTTGGGGGCTTTGCGCTTTGAGCTCCAAGTTAAAAGCAAAAGCACATGCGAGAAATCCCGTTTCCCTCCTGCCCTTGTCCAGCCCAACAAAGACAAAGACAAAGACAAAGCAAAAAGCAGTGCCGTAAAGCATAAAGCGGGGTATTTGTTTTTTAATTCAAGACAGGCCCCGAAGGGCCGGAAGTAGAGCGCTAACAGGTAGAGAAGAAAAGCGAAGCAGCGCAAACTAATCCTAGGAAGCTAATCAGGCGCACATGCCCGAGTGGCCATGGAAGTGATGGTAAATTTCTCCAAGCCCCCCGGATGGCCCATTGAAGCACACCACGCTCCTCGTGTCGAGACGCTCAGAGCTTCTTTTGGGCGAGCATCACGAGGCCCTTGATGCCTTTCACCCAGTCCTTGTGTTCGTCCCACGCCGAAGTGGTCAAGTCCTTGTGTATTGACCCCGCCGTCGCATAGTCGCGCGCGCCCACCGCATTCACCATCGCCAGGGCCTTGTAGCCTACTTCGCTGGAGACCGCACCGTGGCCCAATTTCCCGATCAAAATGGCGGCTGCTTTAGACACCTCCCCTAACTGCTTCTTCTCCACCGCTGCGGTGCACGAGCTCGTGAGCTTCGCTTGCAAGTCATTCAAGAGTGGCACAATGGCCTTGAGTTCCTCCGGCACGGCGGACGGGTCAGCGGACGCACCAAAGTCGGCGCCGGCACCTGGCGCAACCTGCGGGACGTACGCCTCAGACTTTTTGCCTGGGCCGCTCTTGAACCCATCTAGCTTCGGCATGCCCGGAAGTGGAGCTGCTGGTGCCGCCACAGGAGCAGGTGCTGGCTCTGGCTGTGGCGCGTAAGTGGCGGGCTGTGCAACTGCTTGGGCGGGTGCTGCGACCGCGGGAGATGGAGCAGCGGCTGCTGCTGGAGCCACTGGAGCTGGCTGCGGCACTTCCCACTGCGTCACACCCGAAATGGTGTTCACGTAGTACACGTTGCCGGCTTGGTCCTGCTGCCAGATCCAGCCCAGTGGCAAGCCTGTGTTCGGGTCCGTGCCTTCCGCCATCGTTCGCTGATTGGCCGCTGCGGCTTGGCCCCCGGGAACTTGACCGTAGGTTTGCTGCGGCACTGCACCGTAAATGTCGGCCGCCGCCGCAGCGACTTCAGCCGGGGAGGGTTCTGGCGCGGGCGGCAAGGGCACTTGCACGGTTCCCGAATGAGGGCACACTCCAATGGTGACAGGGGCAAACAGGGGTGGGGGCGTGGCCTGAGGCCCCACTGTGCGGTCCAGCTGGGCGGCCAAAAACAGGCGGTGCTGCAGCTCGACCGTGGCGGACGCGGCTTCCCCCGCGAGCGACAAATACTTGACGGCCGTGACCATTTCGCCTTGCTGCGCCAACATTTCGCCGTACTGCGTGAAGAGCGCTGCCATTTCTGGTCCCAGGTCCATCGCGCTCGTGGCGTCGCTGCCGTCGGGAGAAGCCGTAAATACGGTCACCTTCTCCACCAGGGCGTGCAAGAGCATGGAGTCGAGGCGACCGAGGGACTTGGCCTGCTGTTGCTTCAGCTCGCCGATCCAAATCGACACGGTCTTGGGCACGTTGATGGCGCACAAGTAGCACAGCGACGCTGCCTTCTCGTCGCCAGCTCCCTCCAACACCTCACCTAGCTGCTCGCACAAGCTCGAGAACTCGTCGGACTTGCCGTAGGTGCTCAAAATCGCCAGGGTTTCTTTCCATTCGGCTGGGTCGGAAGTGGCCACTAAGTCCCCGAGCCGCGAGTTGATGATGGCCGCCACCACCGCTAGGAAAGGCCGCTTCGCCGCCTGGGCCTCGAAGTACCGCAGGCGAGTGGCCTCCCACAGCTCAGCACCCCCACAGGAGGCCAGCAACAGGGCATCGGCCAATTGGCCGCGCGCGAAACACCCGTCCACGGCGGCTGCGAAATTCCCCACCAACAGCGCTCGCTTCACTGCGGGGGATTCCCCCACCAGCATCGACGCTACTTCTTCGCCGGCTCCTGCTGCTCCTGGTAACGAAGCGGAGGAGGAGGGAGCTGGGGCTGCGGTAGGTACAGCGGCGGTGTCACTCACAGGAGCTTCCTTTTTGTCTCCTTCTCCTTCTTCTTTCTCCTCTTTCACTAGATGATCGCTACCGTTTTTCTCAACCACTTGAGCGTCCGTAATGACTGCCTCGCTACTCGCACCGTCACCACCGCCGCCGAAGAAGTCTTCGGCCGTTGCATTGCTGTTCGCTCCGCCATCCACGACGGGTGGTGTGTCCGAGGCCAGAGCCGACGGCTGTGGCTCCGGCAGCGTGGCTGTGTCAGGGCACATGCTAGCCACTTCAGCGGCGATGGCTGCCGGGTCAAAGCCGAGCTTCAGCAAGAGCTTGGCCCGCGCGGAATCTTCAAACACCAGCTGCACAAACCGCCACACTGAGGCTTCGTGAACCTCCTCTTTTCCTTCTTCGCCTTCCTTGTTGGCTGCCTTCGCGTCGGCCTCCGCTGCTTTCACCTCACACAGACCCTTGAGGTTCTTGGTGGCAAGCGCCGCTTCAAACTCCACGGACGCATTCACAAAGGCCTTGTCCTCGACCACCGTGCGCACTGTCACTGGCGCAGGAATGATTTGCCCAGGAGGTGCGACCAGTGGCTTCCCCTCGGCACTTAGAGGCTGCGCAAAGGTCGCAAGCTTGCCCCCAAACCCGAACCCCGCCCCGCAGGGCTTGCGCAGCCATTTGGGCGCCCGGGCACTGGCGGTGCGAGTCCCGCTGAGGGAGTAGACTTGCACTTTGCGGTCAAACGAGCAGGTGGAGAGCACTGCCCTCTGCTTGGGAGACCAGTTGCACTCGTAGCGCCGCCCCGCCGCTGACATCCCGAACCCACCGAACCCGCTGTTGGCCGCGGCAGAGGCCGTGGTGTCGGCGGAGAGCTCAAAGACGGGCCGCCGCTCGAACAAGTCCCATACAAAGGTGTGGTTGTCTTTGCCGCAAGTGAGCAAGAGCGAGGTGTCGTGGGGGCACCAGGACATGGACAAGATTCCTTGGGTGTGGCCGGCCAGCTGCGAGAGCGGCATGGTGGTGGAGCTGCGCAAGTCCCACATGCTCACCACCGGGTTCGCGTCATCCCCCGACGCCGTCACAATCTGCAGACCCTCGGTGGGGTTCCAGCACAGGTCGGTGACGGGGCATTTCTTGGCGTCCCGGAGCTCGCACCACGATTTCTTTTGTCGCAAGTCCCAAATGTGCGTGGACCCGTTCATCGAGGCCGACGCCAAAATGTGAGGCACCTGAGTGTTCCACGCGACTTTGGTCACCTCTGCGGTGTGTTTGGCGGCGCTAGGGTCGGGCGCTGGCACGAAGGGCTGCTTGGGGGTGTCCGGGCGGTCGAGGGCGTGAATCAGGACGTTGGCGTCCGCACCTCCACTGGCGAGCAAATGGTTGGAGGCAGCGGTTGGGTTGAAGTGCAGCGAGACAGCGCCAGTGTGGTGCTTCATGGCACTGAGCTGTGGCTTGGCGTGACCTTCGATAACTTTCGAGGGGTCCCACAAGCAAATGGAGCCATCGGTCATGCCACCTGCCAAGAGGCCCATCCCAAAGTCCGCGCTGTAGTTCGCCATCGGAGACCACGCCAGCGACGAAAACTTGCCCGGCGTTTTCACCTGCACAGGGTGAATACGACACACACAATAGAAGAGACGCAAACTAATTAGGGATTCAAAAGGAAAAACTCTAGGCCACCTTGCCTACGTGTGCAAGATGGCCGACATGTAGCACCGGATCTTCTCAGCTCACTCAAGCCAACAACAGCATGATGAAACGAAATAGCCACAATTGATGTCACTTGACCGCACCTTTCCAGCAGCAGGGCATTCAAGGCCAGGCTCTTTGAAGTCGAGGTTCAAAATTTCGAGTTCGCCGCCATAGTCGTCAAAACCGGAGGCGCCCGAGTCTTTGGCGCCCAGTGCCAACAAGTTAGGCGACGAGCTCAGCGGACTGAAAAGGACAAAACACGCACAGCAAGCACGCAAGGTCAATAAGATAATATATGTCAGCAATGAGAGCATGATCTAGAAGACAATGGAGAAATCACTCATGCATTGAGCGAGCACGAATGCTGCCGTGCACGTCCATTGGAACTCAAAATTGCCACAGGACACCGCTCGACAAAACACAGTCGCACCTCCAAGCAATGGTAGCTCCTTTTTCATCGATTTCTTTGACGAGACTCATGGTGATATGCCGAAGTGTCAATACCCAAAGTGCGCTCCTTAATTGGTGTGCCTACGCTGGAGGAGGAGAGCCCCAACAAGCTCTTGGGATGCTCTAAATAATATCTCGAGGTGACGATGCAAAAAATCAAAAATATCCCAGTCCTCCAGAAACTGAATATCTTTTTTTTTGAGGTTTTACGGTTTCCGAATCGTGCTTTGGATCGTAAACCTATGAATCCCCAATAGGAGGACAGGCGATTTTGTGAAAAGTCTGGGCAATCGCAGTCTACGTGATATTTAGCCCAGCTCCAAAATGTAAGCTACAGTGGCTTCGCTCTACGCTCGAGCACCATCTTACGTTGCTTCCAACTCATATCCCGGCCACTCTATTTTAAAATGATGTAGTCTGACAAGCTCGAAGCATTATCACCGCTTTCCCCACGCACCTTCGTTATATACAGATGCCTAAGGAGACCAAGAAGAAGGTAGCGGCACCTGCGGCTGCTAAGGCGGCGCCTGCGGCGGCACCTGCCACTCCTCGGTTCTACCCTGGCGATGACATTGTGGCCCCAAAGGTCAAGCAGGTCAACGGGGTAAGTCACGTCGCCTCAATGCCTTCCCTCGGAGCTCGATTGATTCTCTGCCAGTGCAGTTCCTGAAGCCTCAAAGAGCGATGAGCTCACCTCTACAATATTGTGCGTGTGATAATAGGCCCCTAAGTTGCGATCGAGCATCAAGGCAGGCACCGTGTTGATTTTGCTGTCGGGCCACTTCCGGGGAAAGCGATGCGTGTTCTTGAAGCAGCTGCCTTCCGGCTTGTTGCTTGTAACCGGTGAGTCAAGAGGACCGTCTCTCCGGTTGATCTTTCACTTCCCCTACCCACCGTGCGACGGGCTGTCGCAGCGATAGTAGAGAATCTTCACGCTGCCAGTCCGATGACAAAAACTAACTTTGCCTGAGGTGCCTGGCACACTGGGGCGTTTGAGCGCGAGGGCTGCCCCCCTCGAGCGCTCTCAGTTTTGCCTCCGTCTTTCGGCTCCTCGGAGGCAGCGTCGCTCTCTTTCCTCTCGTACCGGCTGGCTCGGCTGCATTCCTGCTACGGTGCTTGAATCGAAGCGCTTTTCAACACGGCTGGTGCTCGCGCACTATGCATGAGTAGTGCTGGCGGTGGCCAGTGGCTCATTCTTTGTGTGGCGGGGCACCTAGTGGTGTCGAAGGGTTGCTGTGAGGAGGGTGCTAGGTGTGCAATCGAGCCGTCTCGATTCGAGTGGGCTGAAGGCATCACGACGCACGCTCCGTGTGTGGCTGAGGGGCGGCCGAGTTTTGCATCGCTGGAGGCCTGAATATGAGAATTGAGGACATACGCATCCACGTGTTTTTACCCACACTAGCTTCATAAGCCTGCTCTGTGGTGAACACATTCGCTTACTCGTCTCTCCTTTTTTTCTAATGCATGATTAGGTCCTTACAACGTGAACGGCGTGCCATTGAAGCGTGTGAACCAGGCTTACGTGATTGCCACCTCCACCTCAGTCGAGCTGCCGAAGCTGGACTTGGCGGCTTTCACTGACGAGTACTTCGCGAAGCCTAAGACTGAGACCAAGACCAAGGACGCTGAGGGCAAGTTTTTCGAGGCGACCAAGACCAAGACAGAAACCTCGGAAGCGCGGAAGGCAGACCAGGCCAAAGTAGACGGCGCCTTGATTAAGGTGGTGGAGAAGACGGAAATGCTGAAGGCTTACCTCCAGGCCAAGTTTAGCCTCAAGAAGGGCGACAAGCCTCACGAGATGAAGTTCTAGATGCCAGAACAGAGAGCAACCCCCGCTTCTGTTTTGGATGGCAATCGCAAAAACAGGAAGCAGAGCGCCGTCTGTTTTTGTGATGCCTGCTTGTGCTGAAATTCTTGCGCTTAATTAAGAAAAAAAAGGCAATATTTCATTAATAAGTATAAGTAATAATTCACGATATATAATATTAATATAATATTAATATTAGTATCAATATTAATAATCAATTGGGAATTGGAAGTAGGTGGGAATTTGGTACTATCCTTATCCTCTTTGCGATTGCGGCTTGCGCGCAGCGCATGCGAATACACTCTACACTTTTGCTCGCAGCTCGCAGGAGTGGCCTCTGTCTTCTGTCTTCTCAATCTCAGCGCTGTTCTGAGAATTGTTCTGTGTCTGTGTCATCTTTTGGGTTTGTATTGGTATTGTTTCGAGTTCGAGTTCGAGTTCGAAATAGGTGGTAGTGGTAGCGGTAGTGGTCGGTGGCCAGTGGCCATTGGCCATTTTGGGTTTGTGGCTTGTGGGTTGTGGCCTCCCATTCTCCCATATCCAGCAATGGCGCACGAAATACGAAATGGAAGTGCGTATCCAACCTGTGCCTGTGCCACATTGGGCTATCACAAGCGCGGAATCTGTAACTGTACCTGAACTATTCGGGGTATTCGCATTATTCGCAGTCGACGTGCTCTCAGGCTGGAGGGCCTTGCGAGGGTTTCGAAAAATGCTGAAAGTCGACCACGAGTAGCGACCGTGGCGTTTGATGGGAGATATATGGGTTTAGCTCGATGATAAGGAGGGGCCGCTAGGCCACACCACAAGCGGCCCGCTTGCATGTCAATGTTTGTATTTTGGAGGGGGGAGGGGGGGGGGGCTTTCTATTCACTGCCACTCCGCGAACGAGGAAGGAGTCCCTGTCCCGTCAAAGTCTCTTATGGCTCAGGGGCAGAACAATAGGCGCCTTGCGCGCTGCAAGGCGCACTTTGACCTCTGCCGAGTGGACCTCGTGTTCCGCATGTCACGAGCTTCTTTGCTTGCACGCCTTCCTCTTTATTGTTCTGCGGAGTGCGCAACACCCACAAATTCCTCGCTTTCTGCAAATTTTTCGAGGAATTTGGCCAATGCCCCTCTCCCTCCTGAATCATTCCGCACTTGCTTTGTTTGCGCAACGCACGCGCATTCCCACTACTGCCCGCAGCATTGGCCTCTGCGTCATTTGGGTTTGTATTAGTTCGAGTTTGAGTTCTGGCTCAGGAGCTCTGAATCGGATTTCGGGCTTATTTATCTGCGTTCTGATTTGCTGATTGTACATTTCTGATCTTAGCTAACTCTACACGCTTTCGCTTTCGCGGTTACTTGGCTACCAGCTACTGGCTGCGGACTGCATCCCGCAGTCTGGAATGGAATGGCCAGTTGACTAGCAGCCGGATTTAATGGGACTTTAGCCGTATTCCGCGGTCAGTGAGATATCGAATTCCGGCCAAGTCATTGTCGGCCTTCCTCGTGGTTTGCTGCCTACTCGCCCCGTTCTTTCATGATAATGCTATCAGAGGGCCAGGGCCATGTCTGTCCCATACAACAGGAGTGAGCTCAAAGAGCGTGCAAGGAGCGGTAAAACTCGACCACTTTCGGGTGCGCCTTCACTTGCTGTGGCTCGAAATTGAGCACCCGGAGCTGCTGTAGGGACGTCGCGCGACTCAGCGCTACGTAAGCTTGCCCAAACTCGAAGCATCCGCGCAGATCGACCTCCAAGCAGTCGATTGTCATGCCCTGGGACTTGTGAATGGAAATAGCCCACGCGAGCTTCAAAGGCAACTGCGAGCGCTTCGCGACTTCCCGGCCTCCTTGCTCGATGGTGAAGTCTTCACGCCCGATTTGTTTGGTTAAAATGGTGCCGTCGTTGGCGTTCAAGAACTCGATCATCGGCAGCTTTTCACTGCTCACAGACGCTGCACTTCCTCCTTTTTCGTCTTCATCGTCTCCTTCCTCTTTCGCAGCGTCCACAAATGCAATCACCGTTCCGCGAGACCCGTTGACGAGGCCTGCTTCGACGTCCAAGTTTTTGAGCAAAATCACCTGGGGCAAGATTTAATAATTTCATTCAACGAACGAGAGAAAGTATGACACAACAATGACTTTAAGCAATAATTTCGGCACTGCACGCTGGAGCAAAATGAAATGGAATAAAAATGAACTCGATGTCGAATTGAAGCATCACTTTGTTGGGGGTGCTCAAGTCATGCTTTGCATCCTCAACATGTATTACCTTGGCTCCCAGCTTGAGCATGAGGTTGGTGGGCGCGCTCGAGTTTTTTGCCATTTGATCCACGTGATACTGGTCGCCGCTGTCGTAAGCGGCATAGGACACCGCAGGGCCTTGGAGCTTGGACAAGCACTGCGAGTTTTGCGTCTCGGCAGTGGAGTTGTGGGCACACAAGCGAGTGGGCTGAGAATCCGCGAGTTTATGGTGCTGGGCTGCTTTGAGCCGTTGGATGGAGGCAGGCGTAAGAGTGGCAGACCGAAGCTCGTTCAAAGTCTCGACGAACTCGGGGTTCTTCTGCCGAAACACCTGTGGTGAGTAGTAGAAGTTTAAAAAACACGACGGAAGGAGTTTACGAACAGTCGAGGGAAATTGACACGAAAACGCGAGCTCCTTGGTACTTCAAAAAAAAATCTGATATTTCAAGAATGATTGTCCAATGCTTTTACACACCTGTCTCAGGACGATGGCTCTGGTAATCACCGACGACCATGCGCGAGCTTCGAAGCAAAAGCGCAGGGGGGCGCCGCTTTTGGTTACAGGGGGAAGCTGGAAGAAGTCGCCGCACAAGATCAGCTGCACGCCCCCAAAGAAGGCCGAAGCAGAAGCTGATGAGTGTTTTCGTTTGCAGCAAGCAGTGCCAATGGCGTCTAACTTGTCAAACAAATCGCCGTCAAGCATCGAGACTTCGTCAATGATCAACACCTAGGGCAATAAAAGACATGACTAAGACGATGTATAATGAGTCAGCAAATGAGAGCATCACCGTCGAGTGGGATAGAGGAGATAGAAAGAGAAGGCGATTATCATTCTGTGCCTTACCTTCGTTTGCTGCCAACGTTTCACCGTGTTCCGATTTTTGGATACTTTCTTCGCCAAAAAGTCCGCCCTGCAATGAACAGAAAAGTTCAAACAAGCAAACGGAGAGAGCAAGGTCAATTGATGATTCAACAAACAAAGAGCGAGGTCGATTGACATGAAGTTCTCACACAACCAAAGATGCCATAAGTGTAGTAATGTTCATTGTTAACTCACTCTTCTACGGCGATGCCACAGCCAGAAAACGAGTGAATGGTAGTGCCTCCTAATATAGTAGCAGCTGCGCCGGTAGAGGCGGTCACGGCCACTGCGGCGTCTCCGTGCTGGTAGCGCAGTGCTTTAATCATGGTGCGAAGCAAGGTGCTCTTGCCCGTGCCAGCCTATTAGATGAAGTAGAGGATGGCACGACGCGAGAAAAGTGAGTTCGGGGCATGAATGAGGAAGGGATTGAGGAGACGGCATGAACCAGCGCAAAGTATTAAACAGCAAGGAGTGAAAGAGTGCTGCGTTGCTCACATTTCCGGTGAAGAAGATGGACTCTCCTCCCAGGGCGATTTGAAGCACTTGCTGTTGTTCGCTCGACAATTGCACTTCAGAGGGCGGCGTGGCCAATGACGATTTCGGCGTCTTTGACGTCCAAGGCATCACTCGACCTTGCGAATCACTCGACTTCTTGCTGTTAGGAGCGGTGACGGTCATGGTGGAGGAGTTAGAAGTATGCCCACGCTGACGACCTTTCGGCGCGAAAAAGCCAGCAATTGCGCCCTTGTTCGCGGGTGGCGCTGGCTTGCTTGACGGAAGAGTGGAAGTGGGAGCCGTGAACTTCTTGCTGTTGTTCCCGGAGAGCAAAGCTCCAAATTCGGTGGTTGAGGAGGGAGCCTGCGAAGGTGCATGTTGTGGTGGGAGTGCTTGATGAGCAACAGGCGGCGGTGGCGGCTTGTCTTCAAGGACTATCGGAGTTGCGGAAGAGCCTTCCCCGTTGATGCACTGTGCTTGCGGCAGGTGGCACTTCTTGCAACGAGCACGGTTCATGTTGTATTTGTTCCCGCAGTGGTACCATCCTTCTGGTGCTCTTTGGTCTGTTGCATCTTCGCCTTCTAGGGAGCGAGATGCTTTCGAAAGGGAAACTTCTTCAGGACTACAGTCCTCGTTGTAATCGCTGTACACGCTGCTTTTGCGCTTGGAGCTATGCATAAGATTGTCAGGAGAGGTGCTCACAAAGACTGCAGAATCATTGGAGTCACTCACGCGAGGGCGAGCAACGGCCTGTGTTGCATGCTCGTAAGACACTCGGGGCACTGAGCTTGCGTGCGGAGAAAAAGGCGCTTGCTGTGAATAGTTCTGAGAGCTCGAAAGAGCTTGTTGGGGCAGGTAGTGGTCTGTATACACTTGCTGCGGCTGGTAAAAGTCTCTGTGCGCTTGCTGTGGATAATGGTCCTGAACCTGTGCCACTTGCTGCTGTTGCTGCTGTTGCTGCTTTTGTTGTTGTTGCACCTGCTGATGAGGCATTCGTGCGACTGGGTGGTGTTGCTCGTACTGGCTCCACGCATCGAGATTCTGCTGGCTCACAGGTGACTGTCCATTATACGACATGTGCTGTACACCCCTCGTAGCTTGGCCTCCGAGAGCATGAGGAGGAGGAACGCGGTGCTCTTGAAGAACTGACAGAGGAGTAGTGCGATATCCTTGAGGAATACTAGGCACGGCAGGTCGAGCCTCTTGAGAAACTGGTTGAGATTGGGCCGACATAGACTTTCGCTGGAGGGCCATTGCACGGTTGTGTGCTATCCTCGCTCGTTGCTCGTCCGTTAAACTCGACATGTCGCCGCGGGGAAGTTAGAGTACGGAGGAAACGCGAAGGCACACAATTTAAAACCTCTACGTTGATCTTTCGTCAAGAGGCTACACCAAGGTATAGCTTGAAGGAAACGTGGCCGACTAGACACAAAGCTTTTCCGCCATTTTCAAACCACGAAGGAAATTCTTGAAACAGACCTAATATGATACCCAATACAAATATGCAAATATGGAAACTTCTCTCAGCTCACATCTCGCATCTGTAGCTAGGCAACGCTGCTCTGTGCTCTGTACCACAATAGTCGGGAAAATCAGCCTGGAGCAACGAGGAAGAACTGTGGATCGTGTTTCGCACGCTAAGTCTCGAAGGGCAGTGGCGTGGGCAAACTTCATGGCTATCGCGATTGGGATGCGTGTTTCGTGTTTCGCTTGGGCCTTCGGACACGTGGCTCTTAAATCCGAACTCGAACTGCACACTACGCCACTACACCACATATCCAAATGGCACGAAGGGGAGTCACACATCAAAAACACCTGCTTTGATACCTCAATGCCAGGAATTTCGAGAATGCACTAATCTCTCTCTATTGTCTAGTAATGGGTCTTGTGGGCGCCTCGGAGCTTTAGTTTTAATTGGGTTCTTCGTAATTGGCCGTAAGTATCAAATTCAGAATCATGGGCACGGATTTTGGAATGCAAGTGCACTTCGAGTAACGGGCGCTTCTCAGCTCGCGTGTTACATCTGTCAAGCACCTCGCCGGAGCATACCACTATGGGCGATGTCACTTCCAAGTGCCTTGTCTTGAGAAGCCACTTTTTGTGTGAGGGCAATGGCTTTGAGATGGCAACCACCCACTGCAAGAGAGCTCATAAACACGTCCACGGGGGCATCGATCGGTAAACTCCGAGTCAATTTAGCAGCGCCACTGCGGCGCAACACGTAAGCATGCAAGCCCCAACTGAAGCCAGGGACCACCAGCAAATGGCTCTGTTTCACGTCCTTGATTCGCCGCAGCTCGGGTCGAGGCGCCCTTTTCTCATTGTCCCCAACTTCGCCATCTTCATCGACGTCGTCTCCAATCACCTCGAGTTCTGGCCGACGCCGGCTCTCTTCTACGAAACTCCTTTGCTGCGCTTTGCCACTTCCCTTACCGCCTCCTTTGCCCCCTTTCTTCTGCGCCTGCTGCAATTGCGGCTCCATGTAGCCCAAGAAACACACGTCCCATTCGTGGCCTTCTGCATCGAGTTTGTCCAAAGTGGCCCACAACTCGGCCACCGCGAGCGGAAACTTGGTGTGCAAGCTCACGTCATCCTCTAATATGATAGCCCGGTCCCCCATGGTATGCGTGGAAGGTCGTCGGCAGAGCGTGCGCCAAAGGCTGAGGTGAGACGCAGCGCACGCGCGCTCCGAAGCACTCAAAGGCAGCGCCGCTGAGGCGACGCACTTGGAATCGTAGACGGCGTTTGCGCGCGAGTCCCACGACAGCGCTACTTCCTCGAACCGAGGCATGTTGCTGCTGCCACTGCCACTGGAGCCCGCAGCAGTTCCGTCTACAGCCGCGCACCGCCTCAAAGTGAGGAGCGAGCCACTGAGAGCAGTAGCCGAGGTTTTGTGCACTGAGGCATTGAGCTTGGCCGCCTGCCTGAGAAGAGCATCCCAGCGATCGGGCCGCCGGGCGAGATTGATCACCCAGCATTCCATAACAGCTGGGCTTACGCTGCTGCTGCTGCTGCTGTTGTTGCTTCCGTGCGCAGTCGTACGAGTCGCTGGAGTGCCGTAGTGCGCAGGTGAGGCGAATGCATTAAGCTTTGGGAAGAGAGCAGGCAAATGAGCAGCTAGGATTGGTGGCAGGGGACAGGCAGCAAATTTTTGTCGCTGATTTTTCAGCCAAGTAATGATGTTTTCAAGATTGCTGACGTCTTCAAAGATTAAGCAGAACAGTGCCTCAGCTGCGGCTGCTGCTACAGAAGGGACGCATGCTGACACACTTGCGTCATCGCTATCCTCTTTGCCGCGCTTAGACTCGTCAGCAACAAGTGCGGTGAATGTAGCGAGGGCAGCGGATAATAATGAATTCGAAGAGCCCCCGAAACGAAGCCAGAGAGCTCGCTGCGACGAAGTGAGTACGCGCAATATGACTAAGTTGCCCACGGTAAAGCTTGGCTCATTCCCTTCCAAAGAAGACGAAGCTGAAGAAGCCAGCCTAGTTATGATAGACCCGAGTTCAGCGCGAGCGGCAGCGCGAAAGTGCGGAGCCCGAGACACGAGAGCAAGTGCGCGCTGTGCTTCGAGAGGGAGACTGTTAGTGCTCTGGACAGAAGTTGACTGCATAGTTCCGTCCCAATCGCGAGGTTCGGCTGGTCTCAAACCAGTGCGGCGAAGCAACGACTCGAACTCGTATGACGTCTCAAGGGTGCTCTCCAATGATGATCTTGTTACAGAGGTGGTCAAATCTTCGTTTGTGTTATCAACTGCCAGGGAAACAAGAGTACTCAAGAGGGCGGCAGGATCGTCGGAGGCAGGCGTAAGAGTGGCAACGGAAGAAGGAACGCCGCGCGAAGTAGATGAAGCTTCTAGCGCTACTGCAGGTGCTACCTCAGCTGCTTTTTCAAGCGCTGTAAGGAAGTACTGCGCGACGGGGCCAACTGAGGGAGCAGCTTTGGAGTCTTCTTCCTCGTGTGCACGAGCAGTCAGTGAGGCCTGAAGATTGCCAGCGTTGGAGACAGTCGAAGAAATCGCTGCACGCAATGAGATGGCCACAAGATTTTTCACAACGGCGCACCATAAGCTGCCACCACCATATTCTAAATTCCCGCTACCAGCCCCGCCATTGCTCTCACTAATAGGACCTACCAAGAGCACACCTGGCCAAGCTTCAGTGATGCCTGCCAGCTCAGGGAGAGGAAGTGCTTTTGTCGCAGCCCTTGCCGCTCCAAGCCCACTGCTAGTAGATCCAGCAGGGTGCATCAGTGCATCAGGCGCATACACGAAAGCTCGTAGGAAAGCTCGATGAATCACTTCGCGCACCCAGCGCGCCCCTGTAGTGTTGCTTGTCGATGAAGATGTAGGAGAGGGTTGGCTCCACTGTTTCGCGAGAACAGCCATGCCCAATCCAGCCATCAGACGCGCCGTGACAAAAGGACCCAAAGATGACGCGAAGGAGGCAAGTTGAGGCGTTGCCGTAGTTGCCGTAGAAGATAGAGATGCGCTGCTGCTTGAACCAGCGCTCCCTGCTTCTTTTTTTATTTCGACTTCCTCCTCGAAGTCAGAGTCCTCTCCACCAACATCGTCGCTAGCCGCACCATGGTCGCTGCCATGATTATTTGCACCCACTTCTTCATCTTCGTCTTCGCTCGTGTCCAATCCTGCGTCTTCTCCATTGTGATTTGGAGAGATTTCTTCAGCATCAGCAGTAGTCACCGTACTTTCATCAGGGGCTTTGGCCATTGCTGTAGCCACAGCCTGAGCAGAGGAAGTCGCGACGGCGCCATCCGCACCTCCTTTGTTTTTCGCGCGGCGTTTCTTTTCTGCTCTTGCCTTTGAGGCCGCTGTATCTTTCTGTGCTCGCCACTGATTTAGCTCATCCGGCGACACCACATGCAGCTCAATCGCGCCTTCAATCACGCGGTTCGCGAGCACAGCACAGACGCTGTCAAGTAAATCAGGCAAAGGTTGGCTGTTATCGGATGAGGGGCAGGTGGCATGAAGCACTAGAGTCACAAATGCCAAACTCGCAAGGCGAAGTTGCGCAGCCTGCACCGCTGCTACTGCATTTGCTACTGCACCTAGCCCGGAAGTAGTTCCTTCTTGTAGGTGAGGCCGAAAGAGACCCCCACCATGCTGGTCATGCGACCCTTTCACTATCAAAAGCCCGCTGCGACCACTCGTTAACCCCCTGCCGCTAGTACCGTTGACTTCGTTGGATGGCTGCTCTACACTGGCGGAAGAATCTGTCGAGGACCCAAAAGCTTGCGGGAGCCGGTACTGCCACCACGTCACGATCTCTGAAGCAAGCCAGGCAGGGCCTATCCCTTCTTCTTCGATACTTGAGCACTGTGGTCCGAAGGTAGCCACCACAAAACAAAGGTCCCCTGCCGTCTCAGCTGCCGCTTTCGTTACGGCACAGCGACGACTATCTGCATCAGAAGTGTTGTGAAGAGTATCTGTAGTTGCCTCGCTAGTATTCAAACCCAAATTCGACGGAGTAATCTCTGCCGCTGCATTATCCACAACCTTCGCCAGCCTCTCCAGCGTAACCCTCACTGCCAAGCGGCTCCGCTGCACGGCGCGAGCAGCAAAAGCAATTCGCGCTGCTGCAGCGTGAGACGCAGCAGTGGCCTCAAGAGAAGCTTTCCGCTTCGTCTCAGCTGCCGTGGTGGCACTGGTCTGCTTGAGTTGTCGCATCGCCTGCTGGTAAGCGTTCTCGCTTTGCTTCTGTCCACTGACAGCAGCCTTTGCTTGTGCTTTACGCAATCGTTTCGCAGCAGCTAAAACACGTTCGCGCCATTCTAAATCTGGCACCGAAATCGTTGCCGTACTACTACTGCTCCTCGCTGTGTCAACACCTCTGCTATACCCAACGCCAATACTTTGCTCTACATCACTATCGTTATCGCTCGAGCTCGAAGAGCCTTGATATTCGTCGTCGTCAACTGCATTCTCAGGCGCAATATCTCTTTCTACCTTCTCATTAATTCTTGAAATCGTACTGCCCATGTCTTTTGCCACGTCATTTTGAAGTTCTGTAGCCGGCACGGTTTCAATTCCTTCGAGATCAAGGTCTTCGCTATCATCACTGTCGTCGCTGTCGTCATCCATAAGACTGCTTCTTAACCTCGCAACCGCACTTGACTGCACTGAATCTCGAACTTCATCTTTGCTCGTACCATCATGCCTCTCAACAGCAACTTTTGCTGGCAATACTGCAATTTCTTTATCGATATCTAGGGCGTCACTGTCTTCGCTGCTGTCCTCCATAAGACTGCTTCTCAACTCTGCAGCTGTCTTCGGCTGTATTTGGCCTAGACTACCACCTTTGCCAACAGAGGCAGCAGCAGAGGTAGTGCTAGAACCATTAGCATGAGAATTTGTATCATTACTGCCCGAGTCTTTAGGAGTTGGCTTGAACTGGACTGCTGGTGCCGCCTCAGCTTCGTCTTCGCTTGAGGTTTCTTCGAATGCGGCACCCGGGTCCGCAATTCCTAGAAATCTAGAGGTAGCTGACGCGCTAGGATGGTTTTTACCGCCACTAGCACCGGTGCTTGGCGCACTTCTCTTCCCTATGCCTGATTTTGGGAGTTCTGCAGCGAATGAAGCCTTTTGCTGAGCTGGTGGACTTTGCGCAGTTGCTTTGCCAGATTTTTTCCTTGACTTGGGCTCTGTCGTAGGCTGACGGGCCCGCTTTTTGGCACTAGGCGCCGCAGCAGCTGCAGTTGAAGTAGCGGCAGCAATAGCAGCAGCAAGCTCATCCTTGTGCTTCGCGTTTAGCCTAGAAACTTCCGCTGTATGCTCAGTACGCTCTGCTTCTAGTTGAGTCTCAAGCTCATTGATGCGTCCCTTGAGTTCAGCGATCTTCTGAAGTGATTTTGAGAGCGCCGCTTTCACACGATCATCTAGCGCAGATGCCATCTTAGGCGCCAGCAAACCGACACTACTTTCTACTGTCAATAAAACGCTAGCAGTTTAGCTAGCTAAAGGAGGCTCTGAACCCATCGAGAATCACCATTTTTTGCTGGTCTGCGACACGCACATCGGCACATCGGCATATCGGACACATCATGGGTCATCCCTGTAACCGTGGGTTGAGAACTCAAAACTCAGAACTCGACACTTGCATTGCTCTTCTTCATGCTCTTTTAAAAAGATGTGGTTCTATCTTGATTCAATACGCTCCGACAAAGCACAAATCACCAATAACCAGCGCCCAGCGGCCGCACAGTTCATTGAGCGTAACGTATAACGCATTAGGGTTTCCACGTCGCTGGTCCGCTGATGCGCCAGCCGCGAAGTCACCGCGAAGTGTAAAGTGCGGGGGCCTGAAAGAGGCCTATTGTGGCTGGAAGCTCGAAGTAACGAATACCTACATCCATTCTTATGTTCAATTGCTTTATGTTATAGAAAAGTATATCCGGTTTGGCGATTGGCGATTTAGGGCTGGAACTATTAACTATTATATTATAACATGTAACACGGAGCTAAATTGAGATATAACGAAGTAATAGAAATAGGCAGGCTATGGACCTCACGTGGATCGCCATAAGGCCGCGTGGTTACATAATCGGGGCCAGAGTCCGGATCCCATTTATTTTGTAATCTCTTCTTCAAATCACGAAGCCTCGTCCGCATGATCGTTCTTGCGTGCAGCTTGTGCTCGCTGCTCTGCGGCAAGTTTTTCGCGGAGTTCAGCAATGCTCATGCGGGGCTCACCCGTTGTCTTTTTCTTCGCTGCGTCGCCAGCTGCAGCCTGAGTGAGCTCTGAATGCTGGGCTGGGGATAAGCTTGTCAGGGCACTCACGGCTTGACCTAGAGCAGATTCCCCGCACAATGATTGCAGCATCGTCAAGCAACGGCGGCTCGCTTGTTTGCCGCTCGGCGCGCGGCCGTTGAGCCCCAAGAGAAGCATCGGTAAGGTGGTGCCTAAATCGAGCGCACGAAGTGAGGCAAGGCCGATGCTGCCTCGCGACGAAGCGGCCAGCGCAGACAACGCATGAGCAGCCCACACCACAGCAGCTTCGGCCACTTCTTTGTTCTTGTGGCTTGCTTTATGGGCCAGCCGCGGCACCAGTAACGCTAATTGCTTCGGCGGCAATTGCGTGACGCAGCCCGAGAGCGATTCTTCGGCTGCAGCCCACAGTGCTTTGGTGGCGCACCTGGCTTCCACCAAGCATCCAACCAGCTCATCCAAGGTCTTTCCCGACAATTGCCACACTGCTTCGGAGACGGAAGGTTCCGAACACGCCAATAGAGCCCCTGCGCACAACAGCGAATTCCGAGCCAGTGCCGACCGAAGACTGCGTGAGGTAGTGACGACGCCTTCCATGAGTGACGGCAACACTTCCGCCAAACCAGGCGTGTTCTTGGCATGGTGCGTTAAGATGCGCCGAAGTGCAGTGACGGCGTGAAACGCATCAGCCCATGAAGTGGCACTCGCAGAGTTGTCAAACGCGAGCACAGATTGGCATTGTTCTAGGGCAGCTCCAATTTCGTGGTCATTCTCAAACGGTGAAAGATTGGCAGTTTCGACCACCTCCACCACAAAGAGTTCGCCTTCAGGCGCTCCGTTCATGGCCTTCTCTTCTTCAGAGAGCACCACGCCAGCGTTGCCTCCCTCTTGGCTCGTGACCGGTGCCGTGCCAAGGCCTTTTTGCAGTGCTTCCCCAAGCAAATCCTTCTCCACTTCTTCCCCTGGCCGCGTCAGCTGGCCTTTCACTTTTGGCAGAGGTGGCTTGCGCGCTCCGCGTGGAGGTGAAGTCGTCGCCAGCTGCCTCGGTGTGGGGCCGCGAGGACGACTCGAGGGTTTGGGGCTGCTGGTGCTGCGGGATGAGTTGGAAGGCGGGCGGTCGACCGACGAATACGTCCCCGAGGCCGACAGAGACTTGGTTGTTGATATAGCGGGGCTCGTGGTGCGCGACGATCCAACGGACAAATCGGAGCTGCTCCCGCTGGTTCTTTCCCGTCGGGTTGGAGTAGACCCCCGGCCAAACCCTCCCTGCGGCAGAGGCCGGGGCTTGGGCCCGCCCGAGTTGCTGCTCAGCTTGCGCTCTTTGGTGCGGAGATTTCTGGGCGTGCCACCACTACTGCTGTGGCCCGTGCGCGCAGCAGTCGCAAGGGCCACAGCGTGGTGTATGGTAGCGTTGCTGTCGTCATCCAGGCTAATGTCGTTGTCGTTGGGCCCATTCTTCTCGACCACTGTGGTGTCGTCCTCGTCGACGCGGAAGGTCATGCAGCTCTGGTCGTCGTCGTCATCATCACCACCACTGTCTTCATTAGCGTATCGTTCATCTGCGAAGGACACCTCGTACGATCTGCGCCCGACTTCCTTCTGCTCGCCTCGTCCCATTTGACGGAGCTCGCCCGAGGACTGCTTCATGTAATAGCGCACGCCTGGTTGCTTGCCAAGCTCCACGTCGCTTTGGTCGGCTTTTTGTTCGCTTTGCCCCATTTCACGGCCATCGCGCGAGTCCCACAGCTCTCCCGAGGTTTGTTTCATGTAGTACCGCACCCCATCTAAAGATATGCTTGAGGACTGAGCAAGCAACTGATTTGAAGTTTTCGACCCTTGGCCTTGAATCTTTCGCGCCATGAAAGGGGACATTTTGCCCGAAGGATCCATAGACATGGGTGAGAAGTCGTCCCGACCGGGCGGAGGCGGAACTGCTAGTGAGTTGGCACTTGATTCTTCAAGCAAAGAAGCAGCCTTTTGAGCATCAACAGGCGCTGAGGGATCGTTCCAACCAAGAATCGAGCCGGTAACTCCAATCGCTATGGCGCCACAGAGAAGGAACATCGCAACGCCGGCCGCAATCTCCTCGCTGCCCATCTCGTTGCTGTGTTTTGCGATGCGCACGAGCACTCCAACCGCGAGAACCATTGACAATGCAGCTATAACAATACCTGGAAGGTTACATATCCAGCCTAGGCGCCCCATTCTGACGCTGGGTTCGCAGCGTTTACTTCTACTCTTGGTATGCTTCTCAAGTGCTCCCCCAACTAAACTCCAACTCCCTCGTCACGAATTCAAAGCCAGCAGCCAGTTGCTGCTTCGGACTTTTCTGGTTTTGGCTCTGCGAATATTTTGCGTCATTTTCGGTCACTTGTTGTCTTGTTGTGCCAAGATATTATATTATACCGAGGAGTTTCACTCTCATTCGCGTGAAAAATGCCAAGAAGCTGCAAACAACGTGATTGACTTATTGCTTGCTGCAGACGTTATTCATTAGCCTAGAGTCTTGATCATCTCGGCAATAAGATGGGAGCTGGAGCTTCCGCTCAAGAAAACTTTACTCAGAATGAAGTTAAGCAGATGGCTGGAGAGTTGTACGACGAGCGAACGTTTCAGTTGAACGCTGGGCCGGATGGCTACGTTAGCCGTGAATCCTTTCGCAAAGTTGCGTCTGAGAGAGGCTTCTCATTGGATTCGAGCGAGGATAGCCGCCGCTTTTCCTCTGGTAAGCCTTGATTCGTACGACAAGGATCGTGAGGCTGGCCGGCGTGCCCATTTGCTTCACCTTGCCTTTGCCTTTTAAAACTCATAGAGCACTCTACTCCTTTTCATTTCGTTTTTATTGAATGTTCCACCCTGGCATGCTAGCCTCAGCGGGCAATATACGGCGTGCACCCTCGAGCCGTCATGTGTTGCGAGGCGGTTCGTCGGTAGGGCGGCTGAAGCGGCCCACTAGCGTGGCAGATTTGGCGCTCGGCTACCTTCTCACGAGAAAGCAAGCGTGGCAAAATCCATCCACCCTCGAGGAGACATCAAACTTTGGGGCGAGCAGTAACGAGGCGCATCGTCGCTTGTCGTCGCCGCAGACGCCGCCAACCTTGGAAACGGCTGCCAACGCGCGAACTCCCATGGCGCAGCACAAACGCGCGCCGGAGCCCAAAATGGATGAAACTCCTTCCGGTGGCAACTTCCAAACCCCGCTTTCGAAGCACGCATCGTCAAGTGTTGAGAGTCCTAATCTTCATCCTGTAAGCTCTACGATGGTGGCACCAGCGAGTGAGCTGGCGACTCCACTGCTCTTGGCCCCACCCAAAGGCTTTGCGCTCTCGAAATTGGACCTGTCAGCGCCCATGGCTGATCCGAGCGGCGTTACTCTCATGACAGACCCCGTTGGGTCCATGCGGCGACTCGTGGGGCCGCCTTCTATTGCAACCGGAGGCTCCTTTTCCGCTGCTTTGCCGTCGTCATCGGTGCTGCCTCTGCCGTTGAACCTGTCACTGGATGTAGGTGGAGGTGGCAAAAAGGGCGAAGGACAGCGGGGTGGCAATGATGACGGAATGTTGGATGATTTGCTGGATGGCGTTGAGGGAGTGGTGGAGGTGGACGATTCGACTTGGGGCGAAGGCATAGCTACTCCTAGGAGGAACCGGCGGCCGATGGCCCTGGCACTAGAGGCGGGAAGCATGTTGAACGACGGCAGCCAGCGCAGTTTGAACACCGGCTGCAGCGGCGACTCCGGCAGCAACGGCCACCACCAACGCCACGACGAGAGCTATATGTTCACCAAATCCGGGGCCATCAATTTGAACGGGGTCGCCCTCCCCATCCGAGACACGGGCATGGTGCAAGGGTCGCTCTCGAACATGGCCTCCTCCTCTGGGGGGCTCACCAACGGACAACCACATCAAGGTAACATCACGGCGGAGGGCGCCCGCGCATTGAACGAAGAAGACGAGGGCGGCGAGGGACGCACTGCTACTGGAGGAGGAAGCAGCAAGGCATTGGAGAAATTGCCTCTGAGCGTTCGAGTAGTTCGGCTGGAGCGCCTAGGAGCTGGCGCAGCCGGCATCGTCTACAAAGGGTTTGACCTGGTAAGCGAGATAATACAATCACGTTTTTCTTCAAATGGTCTCTAGTTTCCGTGTCAAGTGCAGCCTTTGCTCTTTTGGTGTTGAACTCCATTAATCCTCCGTTTCTGTGTGTCTGCGCAGACGAGTTTAGAACTGGTGGCCCTGAAGGAGATTCCCATCTTCGACCGGAACAAGCGCCGTCAGATGGTGCTTGAGCTCAATTCGCTGTACAAGAACTTGAAAGATGCCCACCGCTTGAGAGGCGCTGCCCATCAGGAAGCAGCCAATCAGATCAGCGCTGCAGAGAGTGGCAGAGGTGCTCCTCAAGACCAAGGTGCCAATGGTCAGGAAGACAAAGCAGAAGCTACTGGTCAAGAGAAGAAGGACGATGACACTCGGGAAAATGCCAGTAGGAGTGTCGGTAGCAGCTATCTCTCTGATTCAGCAGCAACCGAAGAAAAGACTGATGCAAAATTGACATCTCCTACAGAAGTGTTACCACCATCTTTGGACTTGCCACCGATTCGAAGTGCGACGATGGAAGCTGCTCAAGGCATCGAAAACGTGGTGGCTTTCAAGGACGCGTTCAGGTTTTCATTGAACAATAGTTCTTTATACCAAGAGAGATTGGGAAAGGGAGGAAGTAATAGCTGCTGCTAGACACACACTTGAATCATGGTTGAAAGGGGTGATTGCTTTTCATCCTCTTCTTGGCAGATGCCTTCTCAATTTTTTTTAACATGTGTCTGTCTTTATGTAATCCTCCCCCTTGTCACATCGAACCGATTTCACAGCAACATGGGCGATGCCACGGTCTCCCTCATGGTCGAGTACATGAACGGCGGCTCCTTGCAGTCGATTGCCGACAGTGGGGGCTGCGACGACCCGGCGACCTTAGCTTCGATTGCGTCGCAAACCCTGAAAGGACTGAGGTTCTTGCACCGAGGCCAACATCTGCACCGGGACATCAAGGTATGGGTGTGCGCGCTGTTTGAAGTTTAAGGGGTTTGAGCACTACTGTTCACGATGTCTTGAATAATTGATTGTTGGGCTCATTTCTATTTTCCTTGCTATAACGATCTCTCATACGTGCTTCTCCTTTCCATACTAAGCATTTACGCATGCATACTATCGCTCTCTCTTCTGCTTCGCTTTTTCTTCTCTCAGCCGGCCAATATTTTGATCAACTATCAAGGCGAAGTTAAAGTAAGTGCATTGCTCATAATGACATATTCGTGCGCTCTACTCTCCCTTTCTCTGGTTGTTCTTTTTTCCTTTCTTTGAGCATTTCTTTTACAATGTATGGTGAATTCGTACTACTCGCATCTTTTCGCAGGTAAGCGACTTTGGAATAGTGCGGAAGCTCTCCAACAAAACCGACGACGATGACGATGAAATTGCGGGTGGAGGAGGCACGAGGAGTGGCTTAATGCGAGATCCCGGAGATGGGATGATGGTTGACCCAGGAGCTTCTTATGACGACGGTGATGGTCAGAGCGGAAGGAAAGGTGGTGGTTTACAGCGCCTTCAGTCAGCGCACACCTTTGTTGGCACGGTGGGTCTGTAATGATTTCATCTATTTTCTCCTTCAACTCGGAGAAATGCATAGATGATTATTTCGTCACGATTCATCTTTATCTCATTCTTCAACCTATCTCTTTATTCCTTCCTGCTTGCTTCATATTCACTTGACTTGTATGTATGCACGCTTAGGTCACGTACATGAGTCCCGAGCGAATCAACGGCGAAGCTTACTCCACTCCTGCGGACATTTGGAGTTTTGGCTTGAGCCTTATGACGGTCGCTCTTGGAAAAATGCCCTTAGCTACCGCCAGCGGCTATTGGTCGCTTTTGAGTGCTGTGCGCGACGATCCTCCACCCACTTTTCCGAGCGACGACAGTCGATGGCCAGAGTCTCTGCGCGATTTCTGTGCGCGTTGCTTGGAGAAAGACCCGAACCACCGTGCGTCTTGCGACGAGCTTCTTGGCCATCCTTTCCTGAAAGAGTACGCTAGCATTGTTGAGGCTGCTGCAGACACCAAATCAGACGCAAGTGCTGCTGCCGCGACAGCAGAGGAGAAGAAGGAAGACATCACTCGTGAAGCCGAGGAACAAGCAGATGACAACGACGACGATGAAGTGGTGTTGTCGCCGTCTACCGAGGCCCTCGAGCTGAGGCTGCGCGCAGAGTCCGAACTTGAAGCGCTTCTCGACGCTCTGTTGCTACACTTTGCTTCGAATTTCGCGTTTGAGCAAGATGAAGGAGAGGTGCAAGTCAGTTGGAAACGGCAACAGCCTCAGAAGCGCCGCTTTTGTTCCTTGGCGCTCTTAAACAATGCGGCCGTAGCATTGGCTGCTTCGCCAAAAGATGCACTGATAGCGTTGTTCCATTCAGATGCCAGGAGAAATGGGGCAGATGGTTTGTCAAAAGTAGCGCGGCAGCTCAACCTCCCTCTGAGCCTGGTGCGTGCTCGCGTGGATGAAAAGTTGGCGGCTGCTGAGGGCAGTGCTTTGAGCATCAGGCTCTTGCACAAAGGAGACGAGCATTGCGAATCCATGGACACATTGGACAGCGAGTATGATACCTAAGTCGATCTTGTAGGACTCCACATGAAGCATATCGATGGAGAGATAGCTCCGCTGGGAATAGATTTTAGGCAATAAACCAGAGCTATTGTAGCTTAGTGCCTAGTCCAAATAACAAATGACACTTAACACCCCACCGGACTCCGGAGTGGGGTAATCCGAACAAGAACAAAGAACCCCCCTGTCGCTTTATCCCTTAAATTTACGCAGGACGACCTTCTGGCAGAACCATCTCAAACCTCATTGTCTTAATCTCAATCTTGTTCTTGTTCTTCTTATTTTGGCCCCTCTGGGCCTGTCTAGAACTTTAAAGAGATATATAGACCTATAGACCACTGAGGTGGGTGTTATCCGGTTATATAGAAACCGAAAACCCACCCGAAGCCACGAAATGGCCGCCATAAAACACCCCAGTCATTGGCCGATACGGGGGTGCTTCCTCTGATTCAGCCTCATTTTGGACCTTGCCGCTCGGGAAATGGCTCGCAAACACACGGCTTTTTGTGAGCCCCCCCGAGGGGGGACTGGATTTAGTAACTAACAGAAAGGGTGCCATCTAGTCGGCGTTTGCAGAGTCCCCCGGGCCGGACTGGAA
>Ga0307931_1000317_pt1 | contig 28852 bp, 34 predicted proteins | sample OrgLakmetageno47_FD_201816 | JGI IMG/M metagenome (GOLD analysis project Ga0307931, IMG submission 201816) | Saline water microbial communities from Organic Lake, Antarctica - #47 | ecosystem: Environmental > Aquatic > Non-marine Saline and Alkaline > Saline | place: Antarctica: Organic Lake...
AGGTAGGTAGGTAGGTAGGTAGGTAGGTAGGTAGGTAGGTAGGTAGGTAGGTAGGTAGGTAGGTAGGTAGGTAGGTAGGTAGGTAGGTAGGTAGGTAGGTAGGTAGGTAGGTAGGTAGGTAGGTAGGTAGGATTTGGTTGTCTTATGTGATGTACTATCTACTGTAGATATGTGTCATTAAGTAATTACAAGTTCAGGTGCCCGCGCGATGCGCGGTTTCGGAACAATGTGTTTGCTGCGGAAGAGTAGGTGCGTGTTCTTAGCACCTCAGTGTGCGGCCTTGAGATGCCCGTGGTTGAGTGCCCTTCTAGTGCCCGTGGTGCGTGTCCCTTCTTGTGCCCGTGGTCCGCCTTGTGTTTTTGTTTCTGCACATGTACTTACAACAGAACTGTACTGTAGTACGGTGCTGTAGGTACATTAAAAAAAAAGACGACCACCACAAACCACGAACGAAACTCCATTTAATAGAAAGGATCGTTTCCCTCGAGCTTCTTCACAGTACTTGACTGTCCTGTGTTCGTGTACTTCTGTTGCTGAGTGCGCCAGAGCGTACTATGCCAGCAAGCAGTGAGGTGCGGAGCGACGACCCCCGCTGCACAGCTGGAGATGCGGCGCAGGCCGCGGGAAACAGCTGAGCAAGTGATGCGCCTGGAACCGCAGTTAGGCGCACGACCAGGACGAGAACCCGAGTAGAAGTCGAAGACGAGAAACGAGAACAACAGTTACAATTTACATTCCCAGCTGAAGAGGAATTTATTCCAAAAGTTGGATCGGAGTTCGCCAAATCAGAAGCCGCACAAAGTTTAGTTTCTTCCAGCTCACTTTTAGTTGTGAACTCGCCTGTGAACTAAGATAGAATAGCTTGCCTTGCCTCGAGACATGGTGCAAGGTGTGGAAATAGTCGACGGCTTCATCCTAGACTGCAACCCTGCCAATGGAGAGCTCATCAAGAAAGTCAAGTGCACCACCCCTGCTGAGGTGAACCCACGCGTATTGTGAATGGCGAAATGCATTGTGCCGCATATCAATACATGAAAACAGCATCTTGGAAAAGAGTGCACAGAAAACTTATGCTAGCTATAGTCTTCGTCAAGTTGTTCTTGTCTAGCATAGATCTTAGCACTTGTGGCTTCGGTACCAGCATTATGAGCATCATCCATGAATCATAGCACTCACAGTACCTTTCTTTCTCATAGTTACGAGAGGTCAACAATACGACCTAATCAACTTTTCCCTTTGCGGGAATTTGTATTTAGGTGGACGCAAAGGTTGCACGGGCCACAAAAGTGCAGCCCAGCTGGGAGCGCAATTTGTCCGTAGCGGAGCGTGTGGCTATGCTCAAGGCTGGCTTAAAAGCTCTTGGGCAGCAGGGAGAGTCCCTAGCGGCTTTGATTACCGCAGAAATGGGCAAAGTTGGTTCAGAAGCTAGCGAAGAGGTCGAAGGCGCTTGCGACAAAGACGACTGGCTTGACCAAGTAGCAGAAGCAAATAGGCCCAATTTAGTTGGCGCTTCCGACGGTGCGCAGGCCGTAGTGACGCGGGATGCTATGGGCGTAGTCGTCGTGCTGGCGCCGTGGAACTTCCCTGCCGACGAAATCTTGCTCTTGGCGCTGCCTGCCCTGGTCGCGGGCAACTGCGTCATCGTGAAGCCCTCAGAAGTAGTGCCACTCTGTGGAGAAATGGTGGTGAACGCACTGTGCACGACTCTACCAGAAGGAGTACTGCAATTGGCACAGGGCGATGGCGCGGTAAATGCACTGTCGCTTTATCGAAACAAACAAACAAACAAACACACACACACGCTCAGCAATTTGTGTTACACATGTTAGGAGGATTCATTCCTTCTTTGCTTGCGAAGATCATTACAAGTTTTACGGAGCTCGTAGTGAGCCATCTCCTTAGCGCATCTTACCCTAACGCACACGCGTGGTCTTTATCGCTACAGGTGGGGGCTCAGCTGGTAGCGTCAAGCGACGTGCACATGGTGGCCATGACAGGAAGTTCAGCAGTGGGGAAGCGAGTCATGGAAGCGTGCGCTCCCAGCTTAAAGCGGCTGGTGCTGGAACTAGGCGGCAAAGATCCCATGGTAAATTCATATTGGCTTACATTTATGAGGCGTCTTCTGGCTTGCTTACCCTGGTAATCTACCCAATGAACTCCTTGTGATCTAGAAATTGCCTTGGCTCTGAGCAAAAGGACCGATGACTTCTTTGGAAGTGTGGCATTTGGATAATAACGTACCTGTGATAACTTGCAAGCACTCTACGTTTGACCCCCCCCCCAAGGTGGTGTTTGCCGACGCGGACTTAGATTTGGCAGCTCGTGACGCCGTGGCGTTTTCCCTTTTCAACGCCGGGCAAGTGTGCTGTGCCATCGAACGCGTCTATATCGATGTGGCTGTGAAAGAGGAGTTCGAGCGCCGGGTGGTAGAAGAAGCGCGGAAATGGACCGTGGGACCTGGCAATTCCAAGGACAGCAAGGTGGGCATTTTCGAGACCCAGTTTTCATCATGCACTGTTGCACTTTTTGTTCGTGTGTTTGCGTAGAAAGGAGAATATGTAGAGTAGAGTTACCCTTTTTCATTCTTTCCACGACCCCACTATCTTCCTTACTCTTACCACATTATTTTATTCCTGAAACCCTAGGTCGGCCCCATGGTCTCTAAGATGCAGCGCGATTTGTGCGCTGCTCAAGTACAGGCCGCCCTCCGAGACGGTGCCACTTTGCTGCACCGCTCGAGCACGCCTCTGGATGCTTCGCCTTCTCGGCAACATGGAAACACTCAGGAAGAGGGCAGCTGGCACCCTGTAGTGGTGTTGAATGACTTGAGGGAAGAGATGGTGATTCAACGAGCCGAAACCTTTGGGCCAGTGGTTGCGATCAGCTCTTTCGACGGTATGACTATTCTTTATGATCGAAAAGGTTCAGTACTACTAGAATGTCGCTGAATTCGATATCTATGCGATTTTGGCCTCATTTCATACGCGCCTTCTTCACACATGGATCTTTTTCCCTTGTTGTTTCATTTCTGATTTCAGGCAGCGAGAGCGAAGCGGTGCGGCTCGCCAACAACACCGAATACGGCCTGGCCTCCGCCGTATATTCCACCGACTTGACCAAGGCGCACCGCGTGGCGAACCTCGTTCGCGCAGGCCAAGTGGGCATCAACTGCTACTCCCTGTTTCATGCCGGCCCCGATTGCCCGTGGGTGGGGCACAAGGGCAGTGGGTTTGGGTACCATTCTGGCCCGGACGGATGGCGCCAGTTCAGCATGCCCAAGTCCCTAGTGCACGAAGGGGCTGTTCCTACGGACACCGCACTCATGAAGGAGCTCAAGACTACCCTGGTCTCCAAACTTTGATGCTGCCCTACTGATGCTCAGCATGCCCAAGTCCCTAGTGCACGAAGGGCCCGTCCCTACGGACACTGTACTCATGAAGGAGCTCAAGACTACCCTGGTCTCCAAACTTTAAGTGCCTGTATTCGAATATAAAAAGTAGAGTAGGATATCGAATTGGCAACCCGCGCGATGCCGCGATGGAAGTAAATTTATATACACGCCAGGTTCTTTCGCCATTTAAAAATAGACGTAGAAGACGTGGGGAGATGGAGATGGACACTTTAGGGTTTAGAGTACTATGGTATGTTTATGCTTACGGTTTTTACTCGCAAGCACCCAGGGCCCTTTGTTCCTTATGTCCTTATGCCACCAAACATTTATACAGGATTATAGCAAACCGCCGTCGCCGTAATAGGCGCCTTGCGCGCTGAAAGGCACACTTTGACCTCTGCCGAGTGGACCTCGTGTTCCGCATGTCACGAGCTTCTTTGCTCGCGCGCCTTCCTCTTTATTGATTAGTGTTCTGCGGAGTGCGCAACACCCACAAATTCCTCGCTTTTTGCAAATTTTCCGAGGGATTTGGCCAATGCCCCTCTCCCTCCTGAATCATTCCGCACTTGCTTTGTTTGCGCAACGCACGCGCATTCCCACTTCTGCCCGCAGCATTGGCTTCTGTGCCATTTGGGTTTGTATTAGTCCGAGTTCGAGTTTATTTCAGGAGCTCCGTGTGAGTTATAAAGATAAGTTTTCTCAAAGAATTTTTAAGGCCCTCACACAAGCGGACTGGCTTCTCTGAATACTCTGACCTCTGAACAGCCAGGTCAAAGCAAAACAACAACGGGGTTTCTACCAGCTCGAAAAGTTCCCGAACGCCGTCTTGGTGGGCGCTTGCTTCATTTTCTTCGGTTCGGGTTCTTCGGCCGTCATCGCAGTAAGCGCTGCCACAGCCGCTGACGGTGCACCCCCGGCAGTGCCCTCAGCGGCCGCGGCTACCGCTGCCGCGGCTGCTCCCGCTGGCAAAGCAAGAGTGGTTGCACCAGAGCCCATCGACCGGTATTTGTTCCCCGCACCTGCGCCAGCACCAGCAGCACTGTCCGTTTTGCTTGCAGGCCCCATCAGCAGCTGCCCTTGCGACGACGACGACGCGGCAGCGACTGCAGGGCCCGCGTTGGAATGCCATCCTTTGCGCTCGGCCGCGGATTCCGCCTCTAAACGGCGTACTTCAGCCAGAGGCATTGGAGCGGCCGCGCCACCGGTGGCGAGGGTGCGCTGGCTCAAGCGCAAGGCTTTGGCAGCCTGCCGTTCTCGAATGAGGCCTTCCAGCGTGGCGGTGGCTTCCGCGAGAGGGTCTTCAAAGACCGTGGCTTTGATGATAGTGCATCCGTCCCCTGTAGGCTTATCCTTCTTGTCCCGAGGCAACGCTTCAATGCGGTCTAACACCGCCATGCCGCCCACCACCTTTTGATAACAACAACAACGACAACAACCACAACAACCACAAATTATCCTGTCAGTTGATAAAAGATCAAGGAAGTGAAAGTAAGTCGTCAGTCATTCGGGTGCACAGCAGCAGTATGTGGTGCTCTGTCTACTTCTGGAGTTACTTACCTTGGCAAAAACGGTGTGCACGTTGTCCAAGTGCCGAGCCGCCCGAAAACACGCGAAAAACTGGCTCCTATTGGTGTTTTTGCCGCTGTTGGCCATGGAGACGGTGCCGCGCCCGCCGTGGACCAGGCGGCTGTCAAACTCGTCGTTGAAGGTGGGCACCTAATATAATGGAAGTGGGTGTTAGTGGTGGTTTGTGCGTGATCTGGGGGAGGGGGGGGGGGCATGCAACGAGAGGCGGAAAAGGCGACAAATCGCAGGTTGTCCTCGAAATTACCGAGAGATAACCATATTGAAATTACCGAGAGAAGGGATTGAAAAAAAACACTCCAAGCTAGGATACGCTTCAAAGGGCTAAAAAGGGTAAAATAATATGTCTGATGTTATTTACCGAGTCCCCCCAGCAAGTAGCGCCTCCCGTGCCGTCGCCCGCCGTGGTGTCCCCACCCTGTGCCATGAACCCCGGAATCACCCGGTGAAAGGGGGAATTGTCGTAGGCGCCCGAGGCGCAGAGGGCCAAGAAATTCTCCGAGGTTTGCGGCACGAAGTCGCAGTGCACTTCCAGGTTCAAATTGCCGCAGGTGGTCTGCAGCTGAGCGTAGCCCTTCTTGCCCAGCTTGCGGCACACTTTCCATCGGGCTTCCCGGATCTCAGGCACGGTCGCCGGGCGCAGGGCGGTGCGGGTCGCGACGGCAGCGGAACTCGACGTGAAGGATTGGCTCGCCCCGCCTGCCCCTGGGAGAGTTAACCAAAAAGAGAACAACATGTATGCCTAGTGCATGAGTGAATCGAGTACTGTTGGGTACACGCGCAAATAGAAATACGACGTCAAAGTGAAAGGTGGCACGTGCAAATTCGTTAGCAAAAACAATGAAGCCGTGAAGGTGGCGATTACAGAGAGATTAATAGCACAACGAGCCAAACATTCGTTTTGAAATAATCTATCCCACCATACCGTGAGTCTGTTGCGCCCCCGGGGCCAAATCTTCGACCGTGGGTTTCAGCCTTCGAATTGCCGCCAAATCTGGAATGGCGTCGAGTTCCGCTTCCGCCGCTGCATTGGCAGCTTGCAGTTTAGCTTCGTCGGCCTTGGCGCTTTGGGCTCGCCCATCAGCGATTTCTTGAAAGAGTTCAGCCTGAGCAGGAGTCGCGCGAATGTTTTGGGAGGCAGGGGTGGCAGCCGCTGCTAGCGAAGCTTTCTCGCGCTCTTCCCTGTTGGATATAGACGTACAACCATCAAAATATTCCACAGGGTTGTGAGCTTAGATTATAGTAAGGATTTACCTTGTGGTTGACACAAAAATCTATTCAAAAATAAAAAAAATGAAAGAGCGCAGTACCCAGATCCAACAATATTACAGAGAGCAACATTAGAACGACTATGAGTTGAAGATGCAAGCTTACTTGAGGTAATTGAAGTTGCTAATGTCGCGGCGCTCGTTGAGGGCATCGTCGAGGGGATCTTGGATCATGATCAAATCTTTGCGCTCGAAGGGGGCGTCGGTCATCAGATCCTTCCAGTTTTTGGCTTTGATGCACAAGTCTTCCACGGCTTCCCACGCGTACACGTGCCTGATGTGTCCAGGGATTGTATAGGAAAGCAAGAAGGTTGCGCGAATAGATCAAAGCGATCTGTGAGGAAGAAAGCGTAGAAATGGTGTATATTCTTGACACAAGAGAGTATCTTCGTCGATGCTGCCTATATTTGGATCCATATTAGTAGCTCCAAACCAGGTTCAATACTTCGTTTCTGGAGAAACGACTCACCCCGAGGTCTTGATTGCGACAATTTTGGAGTTGTCGTTAAACACCTAATTTATCAAAAAGAGGTGGATCCGCGTTCAATAGGATAGGGGCATAACATCAAGAAATGGACAGAGAATAATTTTTATCAAAATATTGGACTATGTTGCGCGTACAAATAAATGTCTGCAGTTTTGCCTAGGATGATTGCATTTAGAAAGTAGTTGCCATTGCGTTAGGACATAGAGCACAAATAGACCTCATGATTAACCTAGAGGAATAACCTTGAATGTCACGGGGCAATGCCATTTGCCTTCGGTGTTCTTCGCCATGGTGAGCCGCACGAGGTCTTTGAATTTCATTGGCTTCGACGTGATGGGGTTCACCTTGTGCTTCTGCAGGAATGGCATGATGTGCAGTACGTCGAACACTACACCGTCCGTTGTGCAAATTGGCCTACACAAGCATGGCATTTATTCAGATATATTGAGTGGTGATTCTAAATTAGTCTAGAACCGACTATGCTATCACACCCTTCCCAAGCGAGCCTGGCAACTCACACTGTCTTGCAATGGAGACAATGCAGCCGCCATAAATCAAGTACGAAATGGGTACTTGCGAGAATAGCGCATACATCTTCTAGCACAGATAATCGATTTCCAATCATTTCCAATGCCATACATTATTGCAGTGTTCATAGCATCTTACGTTTCAAATGGTTGGAGGCTCAGGGCACAATTGTCGAAAGGTAGCGGTCGCCGCACATTCGACCGTTCGCGCTTCTTTCCACCTCCATAGATAGCATGCTCCGATGCTGAGATGTAAAGTTTATCCTTATGGCCCTGATTCTTTGGCATAATTCACTCAAAACGGGACGCTATTGATAGCTGGCGCTAACGACACTCTGCGGCTAGCTAGCTGAGAGCTAAGAGCTGAGCTTGCCTTGTAGTCCTTGTAGATAGAGAGATAGAGCCTTTCCTGCCGTGCCTCACGTCTCGCAGCGTCGCTGGATAAAACAGAGTATGGAATATGTAACGTGTTTGATTTAAATATGCAATTATTCTCAAATGGAAAAAACTCGTGGTCAACGTGTCACCGTTTACCGTTGTCTTTGTCTTGTGTAGTCTTGTCCCATTCGCAAATCGCAAATGCATATGCTAGCACGCAACGCAAAAAAAAGGCAGCCCAGAAGCAATTTTCTTGTAACCCCCATGGAATTCTTCCGGTGGCAAGAATTCGGAGTAGCCCCTAATCTCACTGATATACTAGATATACCCTCCATCTCCATCTATCAATATTTTCTTTCCATTTCCATCTCATATCCTGCGCTTCCTCGGTGTCTGAGCTTTATGACTTTTGAATACACATCAAAAGTCAGACAGAGAGACACTCGAATGGAATGAATAAACCGCACATCAGGACGCGCCCCCAACAACTCGACTGCCATGCTGGTCCACGGAGCCTTCGCGGCACTCGTAAGCGCGCAAGCACACACCCGAACACTTGGAAGTGCCCAAGCCTGTAGTAGCGCCGTAGCGCCCAAACGGGCAGGCCATGGCGGTGGGGCTCGTGCTGCCAGCAGGACACCAGTGGCCCTTGGCACAGAGGCCACTGCAAGATGCGATAGTGCGTTTGCTGATTGGAGCAGTCGCGCTCCCGAAGGTTCCCGGGGGGCAGTCAAACTTCACGCCACCCTGGCAGAAACTGCCCGGCTCGCAAGGGCGTTGCGCCGTGCGCACCGTTGCATTAGCACCTCCGATGGTGAAGAAACCAGGCTTGGCTGGGACAGGCTGACCGCTGCCAGTGGGGCAGTAGACGCGGTCGCTGCCGCACTTGTTTTGGTAAGGGCTTGTGCTACCGGGAGGGCACCAATAACCAGCTGCGCAACGCCCGGAGCATGCTAAGGACTTCAAACCAGGCGCACCTCCACTGCTAGTGCTAGTGCTACTAGTGCTGCCGCTGCCATAGTTGTCGTCTTCGTTGTTGGTGGCCATGTAAGCGGAGTTATTGGCTTGGCTGTCTGCAGAAGGAGCACCATAGCGGCCCGCGGGGCACTGCACTTGCAAAGGTGAAGTACTGCCCGCAGGGCAATAGTGGCCGGCAGCGCATTTCCCGTCACAGGCCGGACTCGCTAGGCCGCTTGAAGCACCGAAACGACCAGCTGGGCACTTGCGCCTCACACCACCTTGACAGAAGGAACCCGGTTCACAGCGCACTACATTCGTGCGAGTGGCGCCGTGGCCACTGCCGCCAAGGCTGTCTGCGCCGCCCGTGCTGTAAAATCCCCGAGGCACGGCCAGAGGCTTCCCGCTGCCTTCGGGGCAATACAAGTGTGGACCCCCACATTCACGCTGTTTGGCGGTGATCGATCCGTTTGGACAATAATAGCCCGCAGCACATACTGAAGCTTGACACCAATTGGAGCTTTCTGCTAATTGCATGCCATCAGTACCGCTACTGCCGCTGTATACCGGATCTCGATCTGGGAAAGCACTCAAAGCACGCAAGCCGTCTCTAGCCGCAGAGTATGGATTACCAGTCACACGATCATTGAGGCTGGAGTAAGAGCCTTGCGTGTGGGCAGCAGAAGCGCAAGCATGGGAGCAGGCCGCTGACGTCAGACCACTTGCGTTGCCGAACTGCCCCGCTGGGCATTGCACCTGACAATTACATCACAGGATGGCGATGTCAATGTGTGCTAGGCCAGAATCAAAGAACTGCTCAATGAATGTCATCATCTGTCCACCATTCGTAAAGATAATAACAGTATGAGCAATTCGACGTCAACCCACACTCATACCTCGGTAGCGCTGATGGACCCAGGTGGGCAATAATGGCCTGGGGCACAGAGGCCCGAGCAATGAGTTGTGCCGAGACCTTCGCGAGCTCCGTAAGTGCCCGCTGGGCAAGGCACCTATTAAAGTGAGAATTCACACGCAGAGAGACAAGCACTGAACAACAAAAATAATAATGACAAATATGAAAATATTGACTCATTGCGGCATTTCATCCTGAAGTTGTCTCTCCTTCCGCGAACTTGAATAAATTAAAAAAAAAAAACGCTCCTCTGAAACAACTTTCTTGTACAATTAGCGTATTCCAACAATACCTGGTGAGGGCTAATCGATGCTTCAGGGCACCAGTGCCCTCGCGCACAGAAGCCATCACACCAAAAGGCAGGGCCAGCGCTACCTTCCTCTCCCTCTCCCCTAGTCGCAAAGCCCGCACTGCCACCCGTAAATGCGGTACTTCCACTGCTGCTGTAACCTCCTAGGCCTAGGGAAGTTGGATCCGCCGCAAGACCCGGTCGAGCGCCATAAGTGCCGTTGCGGCACGCGTACCGCAGACCGCCGGCGCAGAAGTAACCTGGCTCGCACACTTGTTGCCTCGGCTGCTGAGTCGCGTCACGCCCGCCCAGAGAATAAGCCCCCGGATCGACCGGCTGTGAGAAAGCACTTCCTAAGGGACAATACACATGAGCGCCCCCACACGGCAGCTGCCTCGGCAAGATCGTCCCCTGGGGGCAGTAAAAGCCTTCGGGGCAAGGACCACTGCAACGGCTCGACGGCAAGCCGCTGATGTCACCGTACGTCCCGCCGGGACATTGCAGGGGTACCGCGGTTCCCGGCGGGCAGTAGGATCCCGGAGGACACCGACCCGAGCAAAAGGCGCTCACTAGACCGGTGCTGTTGCCAGCATTGCCAGCGGGGCACGGCCAGCGCTGCATGCCATCGGGGCAGTAGTAGCCTACGGGGCAGGGGATTGGGTAATGCGCGGTGCCCGGCGGGCAATAAGTGCCGGCAAAGCAACGCCCCGTGCAGGCGGGCGAGTCTAAACCTGACTTGGCGCCGTAGGTGCCCTGAAAAGAATCGAGGAAAGAATTGAATGGAAACAAGTTGAAAAAAGTGAGCGGTGAATGAGTCAACGGCATGCGAAGATCAATGAGAGTAAAGAGCCGCTGCATAGAACTTTTCACTCGAGCGTGTTCTGACGCAGATCAAAGCTGGCTATTGTTGGGCATGCTGGCGAAAGAAGTAAGTACAGTATACTATGCACACGCTCAACGCATACCTGAGGGCACACTTGTGCTACGCCTCCTACACAATACGTCCCCGGCGCGCAGAGCTCCTGGCTGCCTCTGGTCTCGCTCCACTCTACATGTGCCGCCACTTCAGCACCGGTGCGGCTGCTCCCACCGCCCCCAGGAGCTCGAGCACCACGGCCAATGCCCTCGCCCAGCCTCAATTCTCGCGGGTCTATGGAAACACGCGAAGCGCTCACCGTGTAGTAGCCGGCGCTCACAGGGATCGGTTCATGACTGCCTTGAGGGCAAAACACATGCACGCCTCCGCAGCGGTGCTGGTCCACGTGTGTAGACCCAGGAGGGCAGTAGTAGCCTATAGGGGAAAAGCAGCCCCAGAGCCAGGTTACATTGGAAGAAGAGTGAGAAAACGTATAAGTTAAGGACGTGGTTCGCGGACTAAGTAAATAGAACGAAAAAAAAAGAGCCAGAATGAGCATGCGATTCTTTACTGCAGCCGCACATGCATGCATACGCACGCAACCCTCTCCTTGTCCCCAACGTCAAGCTTACCTTCTCTGCAGGGCCCTGAGCACGTGTCGTTGTTGAGCCATGGGACGTTGCCAAAGCGCCCACTGGGGCAGGCTTCACAGTGCCACACCAAGACTTGCTCACTGCCTCGAGAGGTGAAAGAGCGAGGCGTGTCGCTGCCTCCCTGCATTGTCGCTGACACATCGACCGGATAAGAGCCGTTGAACACCGACGAGGAGCTGCTGTCAACATCATCATTTAGTCGAGACGAAGGCTCCGTAGCGAGGGCGTGGTTTAAGTAAAAACCGAGAGGGCATTTCTTGTCGGAGCGAGGCGCGCACAACCTAACATTGCAGTAGAAAAGGAAGGTGTTCACCGAGCAAGAATACACGGTAGGCGAGGAATGGTACAAGGATTTCGATTTGAAAAAAATAGGACATGGTAAATACAGGCTGTGCGCACCATCTCTTTCTTACCCGTCCAGGCCGCAGTAGCTCGAGGCGCAGGTTGGATCCAAGCCATCATACAAGCATGAGCTCTTCTTCTCTCCACTGCTACTAGTAGTAGCATCAAGCCCCGACACCCAAGCTCCCTGTACCACGTCACACGATCCGCACCGGCTGCCGTCGGGCCGCCCCGAATGCGCTCCCAACCAACCCTCGCCTTGACCCCCTTGGTGGTAGTGGCTGTGAGGGCCGAAGTCAAAGAGAGCAGCGCCGCGTACCATATTAGAACTGAGGCTGTCGGCATTATCGCTCGACAATGATGGCAGTCCCAAGAGCTGCCGTCGTTTCATCATTCCGTCGTCCTTGTAGCTATTGTAGGCACTACTAGTAGTGCTGTTGCTGCTGTTGTTGCCAATGTCATTAACGACTTCCTCCTCGTTTGGAAGGGACCAGTCAGGAATTCCAAGGGGCAAAGTAGCTCCATCATAGGTTGAGTCATCCAACCAATCACCAAAGCCGCCTTTGTGGTCACGGCGAATCGAAAAGCGCAGGAAACGATTCGAAAGGACAACGATAGTCAAGTAAAACAGCCAGTAGTATGGAAAGAAGGTGATAAGATTAAAAGTATCTTCTTCCTTGAGAAGAACACCAGTACAACAAGTAGACGATTCGAATTGTTGCGCAATTTCGCACCTCGGCTGTGGAGCACATCCCATTCTTCGCCGTCAATAGAACCTTCCAGCACAAAAGCCCTTGGGCAATTACGCAGGGTAGCGGCTCGAGCACCTGTGAGTAAAAGGGCACAACAATCAGCAATCAGCAATAGCAAGCCCAGTCAAGGACTTCAGAGGAGGAGGAAGAGGGAGCGGGGGGAAATGAAGCTTCTAGACTAAGGGGTACATAATTCAAGCAGCAAACGTCAGGAATCGGGCCTCCTCTGTCAAACCTAAATTCCGTTCCTTTTACTTCAACTCACCGTGGCTGTAGTGCTCATTTATGTTGGTGCTGCTGCTTCCATTCACTGGTGTGCTTTCCATGTCATACAGGGGGGCATTTTGGTTGTCGCACACCAAAAGCAGGGCGGTAGGAAGTACCCATCTTTCTGGAGTGTGTGCGCCGAAGTCTACTTCCAGCCACTGATGGTGCAATAAACCGGCGGTGGTGCCTGCAGCGCCGGAGGCTGCTCCTGGTGATGAGGCAGGGGCGCGGCCAGCATCCTGTGGCATGATGATGAAGAGACAAAGGAAGGAATCGAGATGACAAGACTGGTAAGCATGTGAATAAGGAAGAGAACTTAGGGTGATGCGGACGAATATCACAAAAAGGAAACAAGTTTTTGTAAAAGTCACACGAGCAATTTGCTTCCATTTCCTATTTTTTTCCTGGGTACTGCAGCGCAATTCTTTCTCTTTTCACCTGCGAGCGCCAAAAGCTCCGCGCGTCTTGGTCGAGGGCCCGCCAGCACTCGTTGTTGGCGAACGCATCTTCCGACGAGCAACGCACCGAAACGCTGCTGCTGCCTCCGGGAGAGTGACGGTTCGTGCCATGGTCTCTGAGCGGTAAAAGAGGCACACGATCGCGTTTGCCAGCCGTTCCTTCGTAAAACACCTACAGTAGGATAGCATAGCGTATATAAGTAGCGAACTGGAACAGAGATTGCATTTAAACTCAGACACAAAAATAATAATAATGTTTTGACGTTCGTTGAGAGTAACTTCAATTGGAGCCTCGCTCTTCATTCAAGCCTTACCACTTCATTCAAATGCACAAAGGCGCCCGCTGCATTCGTCGTTTCTCGCATTTGCCCCTCGCGGTTCTTGGTGTCTCGGCGCGTGTTGTCTTGCCGCGTTGTCGCCGTTACAGTGAGCCGCAAGAAGCGATACTTGTGGGGTTTCACTTCCTTGTGCCAGACGCCAAGACCACCCAGCCACGACAGTGACAGAGACCCAGACTCGCCGCTCACTTCTTTCCCCGCCAGCACCGTAGCTGCTGATAAGCCATCGATAGAGGAAGCCCCTTGAGAAGCTTGTGAGCGCTCGAGAGCACCAAAGGAGCTTTCAAGAACGCCACCGAAACGCGACATGGCTGGACTGCTGCTGAAGAGCTCGCCGTTATCCACAGATGCGAATTCGCCTCCTGTAGCCTCAGCGTTGTTTGAACCACTTTTCGAGGGATATGCATATGGGTTGAGGTGGTAGTCACGGAAATCGACGTGAGTGATAGTATCGCCCACTAATATCCCAGTAGCCGCTCCCCACACTCGCGGAGACGGCACCTGTGCCAACAACCAGAATTAGATACAAAGCAAGTTCTTGAGTTGAGTATATTTATGGCGTGAAAGAACGGAAAGTCTACATCTCAAGACATCAAAGATTTTTTTCTTCTTTTTTGGGGGGATAACTTTTGAAGGTTTCCATCGAACCTCTGTCATGTGCACAATTCGTCCATCTGTCTCCATCAAGACTCGACCGCCGCTTGCTTCGTCTACCCAGGTCCCGCTGAGATCTTCTGCCGAAGATGAATAGGCCGACGGCCCTTCGGCGATTAGCGTGACGTTGAAGTTGAGGGTGTAAGGGGCGGCAGCGGTGACTGTAGTGGCAGCAACAGCGCTGCCTTGAGGTGGAGTAGCTGCTATGGTTGCGGTTTTCTTTAACACACGATCAACAGAGGAATTTCTGGCAATCCCTGAAGTTGCGTTGGTGCCTGAAAAGTAAAGAAGCGGGGAGGAAGAGGGCCAGCTTATCCAGAGGGGATCTACTCAGTAAAAGAAAGCTCCCTCTCCTATATCATCTGCCATCTTCCTCAGACCTAAAATACCCTGCCGATTTTCTTGCCCCTCTCAATGCAATCTCAACCTCCCTCAAATATCCCCTTCCATTAAAACTCCCTTTTGATGCCGCACCATTGGCAAAAGAAGTGTTAAACACTTCGTAGCGCACGTCTTTCGTCCAGCTGGAACCCTTCAGAGTCGACACTCGAGAATCTAAGCGAAGCGCAGGGAGATTCTGCGGCGCTAGGTACGCCAAAAATGGATCATCTGCAATGTAGACCTAAAAACAAAGGTTGAAAAGAAAGAATGGAGAGAAGAGTACATGGAATATTATCGAGAAGACAAGGAAAGAGGTATGGTAGTGTCTCCTATAATTGTCATATGTATACGGAATACAACCGCAACGTGGCAAACAGCAACCTTTACCGTGGTTGTCAAGGTCACAAAGCCCGGAGCCGATACGCGCACGTGCAGATGCTGAGGCGGCCCAAAACTGCCCGGCACCTCCGTCACAAAGGCGTATCCCCCACCCCCTTTGGTGCGGTGCGCGCCGCGGCAAGTACCCGGCGCGCGATGCAGTTTGCCTGGTGTACTCCGACGGGCTGCAGCTCGCGCACTCGCATCGGCGGCGGCGTAGGAAGAAGCCGTGCGACTATAAGCGGTTGCTCGGAGCGCCTTTTCGGTAGGCGTCAAGCTACTCCTTCCTTTGTCTTCATCTTCTGCACTACTACTGGTACTATACCCGCTGCGATCTCGAGGTAAGGTGCCTGCCTTCAAGTGCGCTTGTGCCAGTAGAGTTGGAGGACCGCGGTCGAAACGGCCAAATGCGTCTGCTTGCCACACCTAGTCAAGGGTAGGAGTAGAACAGTAGAGTGGCCAGGTCAAATCAGTTCAAGTAAAGAATAAAAGATATACAGGTGCAGCATGCAAGTAGTGAGATTCGCATGAAATAGAAGTAGCCTGAAGCTCGGTGATTTTGATCACTTACTTCAACGAGAGCGTTTTCGATGGGAAAGGGCTCGCTGGCACGGTCACAGCCTGGCCGAGACTCTGGAGCGTCCATGTATTGAGAATCAGTGACTGGGTTGTGCCGGAGGCCTGTGATGGTCCCCTTGAGCAGCAGCGGCGCTCGCGTGTAGGTAAAGCCATTCATAGGGTTGCGCAGCGATGCTACTCGAGCGGTGCTCTTGGAGCGATTGTCAAAATCGACAAAGTTGCTACCATCCATGCCATTGTCCTCCTCAATGTCCTGAAGCCACGACACGTCGCACACGGTGCTAGCCCCTAGAGGTGCGTGCGCGCCGAACACCGCACTACTAGAGTGTTCATTGGCAGTAGATTGGCCATCATCGGATTGGTCACTCGTGGAACTTGGTTCGCGATTTGGCAGCACGCCAGCCACGTAGTGCGGCCCGGGAAGGTCAGGTTCCGTTGGAATGCTGTGAGCGCAGTACAAACCCTCGGCGGCGGAAGCTGCGGTTGTAGGCACGCAGCGAGCGGGCCCACATTGCCTGGAAGTGTGAAACCAGAACAAGAAGAGTGCCACGCGAACAGCGAAAGAGTATTGGGCGCATGAAATAGTTTTAAGTTGCAAACTTGATTAGTAAACCGCGGCCAATAAAGTTGAAGCTAGAAAATGAAAGGCAGTGATGAGTACTAGCCGAGTGCTCGTATGGCAAGAAGCCTCATCTACTCCAGATCTGTAGTAAACTAACCTCCCATGGAGATCAACGCCTACGCTTACACCATTGAGCTGATCTTGCTTCCCGTCGGCGCTAGGCACGCAAACTGGATGCACCACGCCCGCAATTTCGTTTGCGCCGTTGCCACCACTGAAGTCACGCCCGGTTCCAAATAGCATGTTGGCATCGTGGCCGCGCTGCGCGTCGCCTCGTGTAAAGGAGGTGGTAACGCAAGCTGCTGGCGTCACCCATGCTGCGTGTGTGTTAAGCCAGCCTGCAGTGGTAGACTCATTGATGAGCAAGCGAGCAGCCGAATTTTCGACACTATTGTGGGGCCGCACAGGCAACTGCCACTGCCTAGCCTCGGCACGCCGCCGCCGAGTTTGCCATGCTGTTGTTTCGATCTCAGCGCCGTTACCGGACACAGAGGCTGTCACAGGAGGCGCATTCGCGGTATTGCCATGATCTCGCAAGAGTAACGTGCCTTCATACGATGCTGTTATTGAAACAGCTAACAGGAGAACTAATCTAAAGTTATGCATGCCCTGGAGATACGCGAACCAAACCATCACCAACTGGAGCCCATTGTACCTTACCTTGATGATGAGATGAGCTGCCGAAAGAAGAAAGAAGAAAAAAGCGCTGCCAAAAACACAAGCGGGTCATTATATTAGAGATTATTTTGAGAATTTTGTTTTTGTTTTCGAAATCGTTTGAAATTCTTTTGCTTCGTCTGAAGTCGGTCGTCTACTTGCTCCTTGCTCCGAGGTCTCCAGCAGAAGCCTACTCCGATAATGGACCAGTACATTACGCAAGCTGTCAAAGATGAAAGCCAACTGCGCCAGCTTGAAGCTGAAATGGTGACTTAATGTGATCCTCAGATATCTCTGCATTTGTCTCTTGATGTTCATTTTTTGTTCTCAAAATGCGTCACGATCGCATCGTTGTTTATTAGGACTACGAGTCGAAACTTGCCACAAAAGCAGGTTAGTTCGAAGAAATAAATTTGCTCAATTTCTTTAATCGATATAGTTTTTGCACTATGCATGAATACTCAATTTTTGCATCTCTCTGTCTTTTTAGAATCTGACTTGCAGTTGAGCAAAGCACGCACAGAGCACGTCCAGAGCCAAGTAAATGCATCAAACAAGGTACAGCGCCTTATCTCGTTAAACACAGTATCTTTACTTGCAAGAATAATTTCGCCCTGCTTTGCAATTACTTGTATTGTTCAGCGAAACATGGAGCTCTCACGAGAAATTATGACAGCGCAGCGTGACATCGAAGACATCAAGGCGCGCATCAAAAGCCGACAGGACTCTTTCGAAGGGTCGGAAATGTTGAGGACGCAAGCTTCAGAATCAAAGAGTCATACCGAACAGTCCCTGGTAGATTTCTTTGGATTAAGAATATTTATTTGTAAGATTATTTTGCACAGTAACGGAGGAATGCATTCTTCCTTTTGAACGCATATTACCCATGATGTTGCAATAACCTTGCTTGCCCCTCCAGTCCGAGTCCACAACAAACTTCGAAGATGCATTTATCTCGTACCAACCCGGCGAAAACGCCTTCACGGAAGAATTCGGTGCAAAAGTTGCTAAATTTGCAGCGACTGCGAGAAATCGAAAGCGTCATCTTACAGAGTGTCTTACTCGTGTGCAGTCTACAATTGAAGATGCAACCAATCAAGCTCTTGTGTCTCCGGAGTACGTCTATCAATGTTTGCCCACCATGCATATCCTTATCTAATATTAACTGACTGCATTTTTAGGGGTTTCGAGCATCAGGCACTAATTGAGCAGAATTCTGCTCTCGAAGTTGGCCTGCTGGCGCGTCGAGGTACAACATCAACAGCACTCGAATTGTCATATGTTATTTATTATTAAGCACTTCGATAAAGTAACTAATTTCTTCATCTTTGTACATGTATTGAAGTACTCTTCAGGAGTGATATCGAGCACTTTCACGACATATTTATGCTCAATGACGTAAGCGAGCTTGTCCACGATGGCGTGTAGAACTGCTCATTATTCTACCCTAAAAAAATAGACAGGACCAAGGCATTTTGTCTCGTGGTTAACGAGAAATGAGCGGCAAAGTATTCAAACTCCGTGTCAGTCTGACCTTAAGGACCGCACGTATCAGCCAATATCAAATTCATAAAAAGACATCAATAGGGCCTGCTTGTCGATAAAAGTGCTAACAGGAAATAAGAGACAGTAGAAACCTTCTTGATCGCTGGCTACTCTTGACTCTTCATCGGTTATTATTTAATTATACTGCCATTTGAATTTATAGAACTACTGTGGTATAGCTCTAGCTCGCAGAGAAACGAATTCAGTGTCCCAACATTAAGGGCTCTATTTATTGCCGACAACCTACAGCTTTGATGGTGACTCCCACATAGTACAGATAGTATAGTAGATGAAGAAGTAGTTAAATAGCCAAGCTTTCATTAATATTATCAGCTTCACACCACTCAATTATAAGCCAAAAAATACGGAATTCTGGACGGCCTTATATGGACCGTATATCGCTCTTACCAGCGCTGAAGAGTAGTTCAAAATGCTTCTCTACTACACTACTTCCGGCAACTGCAGGAAAAATAGGGTGTAAAAAAATGAAGATTTATCAGCGTTGTTGTCCGTTGGAGCGGACATTTGGTTTTCTCCACGTGCCGAATCAGGGGACGAGCTGAGGCCGTTTGATCACAACCACAAAATTGTTTCAGCTAACGCCCATTTGTGCCCTCCAGGCAAGTCGAGCTGAAGGACCACGGCAGAATCAAAACAAACGCACAGATAGAGAGATAATGAGAGCAAACGACATGCACGTGAAAGTGCTATTTAATTTTTCTGATTTGCCACCACCCCACCGATTATTTATCCACCCGGGTCTACGCCTCCAAACGCGGAGGCTTCACTCGGTTCAAAGGAATTTAATCCAAAATCCCAATCGAAAGCGAAGAGTGTAATTCAATGCCACTAAATGGGAAGTCTTGCTTGTTCCCTGTAGGTTACAGGGGAGAACTCCACTTTAGGGGGCCTGCGGACTCATCACGGACTGCATTCTTCGCTCTCGGTATTACCAAGGGTATCTTCGGTGCTACCATGGAATGAGCGACGGCAGCCCGTCCTACTAGTATAAGTGGGCCCCTAGCTCCACTCACACTCGCTACTGAAACGACCTATGCCTGCGTTGGATATGCCACCGATGGAACTCATAAAGAATCATCCAGTATAGCCTTCGAGGGTGCCGAGTCTATGGAAGTGAATGTCAGTGACGATATCTTTTGGCTGAAGATCCCCAATAATGCTATTGAAAATGCCGATTTCATCAGAGTGCATTGAGCAGTTCAAGGCGCAAAGATACATAGCGGAATATTTACACGGTACCTTGCATTACTCCGATTACGAAAAAAATGGCGGCCACAATAATGCTATTGAAAATGCCGATTTCATCAGAGTGCATTGAGCAGTTCAAGGCGCAAAGAAACATAGCGGAATATTTACACGGTACCTTGCATTACTCCGATTACGAAAAAAATGGCGGCTTTGGGCGCGCCTAGAAGAAGCTGAAGCCAGAGGCCGCTGTTTCACAAAGTTGCCTAGAATCAACATTGATGAAAGCACTGCTCCTTGGTTTCGAAAAGCGAAAACGGGAACGTGAGGCGGAACGATAGTCACGAGACTGTGCAGGACTGTAGCGACAATAACACCAGCAAATGTACGTACTGCTCCCCACAACAATACTACCGAGTAATTCGCTTGATCTTGACCTTTTAATCACTCCATTTTGCCTTTCCATTCGCTAGCTTCTGCAGGCATGCACCACCGAAAGCGCGCTGTCGTGGTCTCTACTAACATGGGTTCAGAGCATCGTTCGCCTTCGCGGCAGATTGATGCCTCGCTCGCGCCATTTTCGACAGCTGTCCCAAAGGATGACCATATTCAGAGTATTGTTGAGGACCTTATGAGCATTGCTAGAATCAATCCAGAGCACGCGAAGACGATACAGCCTGCGATTGACTGGTGGACATTTACGATGGCGAGAAATGCGAAGGCTGCTGTTATCACGTGGTCTTTGACTATGGCGACGAGGTCGACAATTCGTGGAGAGAAGTAATGCTTGGCACTTGCTGGCACTCAAGCAATGGATACGTCCTAGTACCTCACGACGAGGAACTTCCGACTGGGAGCATTGGTGGCGAAGGAAGTGGCGAGTAGTCACTTAGCGACGAAACAGAGCTGGATTCAAGCATGCCTGATGCGGAGGAAGCATTTGTTTTTGAGTGTCCTGAAAAATTAGTGTTGGGCTGTTACGGCAGCGGAGGATGTACGGGCACTGGAGGGGGCGTACTGGCTGGCACGAATTTTAAAGGAAACGTTAGAGAGAAGTCTGAAAGTGGATACTGTATTCCCAAGATTCACCGGCTGAGGTGCGTCCGACGAGGAAATCCTCGTGCGTGCAAAGTGGAATGTACTACTTGTCCATGAACGCAGTCATTCGTACCGAGGGGCCGAGGGGCCCATTTAGCCAACGAAACCGCCGGTGGCAAGAGCGCAGTATGGCGAAATGGACTTCAGCAACGAAGAACAGCCCAGGATTCTTAATGCGAGTAAATTTTGAAGTTTGAACTCCCACTTCCTCCCAGTGCGTAAAATTAAGCCCCTCCTCTCCCCCGCTACCACTTTCACTCCCCCCTCCCCCCCAAGAAAAACAAATCGTGCTCATCTTGAACTTTTAAGACCGTATTTGAAACGAGCACAGCATTCTGGATATAAATAGCTACAGAGTTGCTTGATTTAAGGCCATTTAGGGCACAATAAGGCTAAATTACTGATTTCAGACGATATCGTTTCGCTCTATGGGAGCCGCCACGTGATCCTGTTTCACCTCCTCCTACTTCACCTTAGAAATGCGTAAAATTTAGTAGAAGGCGCAATAAACAAAAAGTTGCGTTAAAATGAAAGCAAATACTCAAATACCAACAGGGCGGAACGGTTATTCGCGTTTAACCACTTCTAGCACTTATGCTTTATGGCACTAACTCCGACTCAATTTCTCGCATCCCGGCTACTTACAGAGCCAGCTGTAACGCACATGCTAAAATATACTTGTGACATCCAATATTATAGCAGCAGACACTGCCACTGCGGAAGCCCCGCCTGTTGTGTTTTGGCTTAATTCCTTGTGTTATTCGAGAAACTTAAAAGTTAGCCGATCGCATGATGAACCATCGCCCGGTACCTTGTACCGAGCTCGCATCACTCCCAGCCTCAACGCAAAGGCTATCTTCATTTGAGCTCGGTGCTTGTAGTTTACGCTTTGAACCATATTCTCCCTGGCCTCCCTGGCTAGTCTCGCAAATTTCAAAATATGGCTGCCCGGCTCAGGACTGCACAGACCTCCATCCTGGGCTACGCATTCAGCACAAGAACTTTGGTTCGTCTTCTCGCTCCTGAGCTCATCAGAGCGCCTGACGCCACCGTGCGCAACACACTTACCACTTGTGCCCAGGCTCAATTTCGAGCAGTTGGGTTCGTTGCAACGCCGGCCTCCACCGTGGGCAAAGCACTTACTGCTTGCGTCACGGCTTGACTTTATGCAGCCCGGTTCGTCGCAACGCCTGCCACCACCGTGAGCTTTGCACTTACCGCTCTTGTCGCGGCTTGACTTCATGCAGCCCGCCTCGTCGCAGCGCCGGCCGCCACCATGAGCTTTACACTTGCCGCTTGAACCACGGCTCAATTTTGTGCAACTCGGTTCATCACAGCGCCGGCCGCCACCGTGGGCCATGCACTTGCTGCTTGCACCAATGCTCGATTTCGTGCAGCCTTCCTCGATGCAGCGCCGGCCGCCACCATGAGCCAAGCACTTGCTGCTTGCGACTAAGCTGGATTTTGTGCAGCCCGGCTCATCGCAACGCCGACCGCCACCGTGGGCTTTACATTTGAAGCTTGCGCCCTGGCTCAACTTCAAACAACATGGCTCATTGCAGCGCCAACCGCCACCGTGGGCTATGCACTTACCGCTGGCACCCTGACTCGACTTTGCACAGCCCGCCTTGTCGCAGCGCCGACCACCACCATGAGCTTTGCATTTCCCAAGTACACCCTGGCTTGATTTCATACACCCCGACTCCTTACAACGTCTCCCTCCTCCGTGTGCGTGGCATTTGCCACTTCCAGCTAAGCTCGACTTCATACAGCCCGGCTCTTCACATCGCCGGCCGCCACCGTGGGCTATACATTTCCCGCTTGCACCTAAGCTCCATTTCGCACAGTCAGGCTCATTGCAGCGCCTACCACCACCGTGGGTGGCGCATTTCCCACTTGAACCTATGTTTGACTTTATGCAGCCAGGTTCATCGCAACGCCTGCCGCTTCCATGGCCTCGGCATTTGCCAAATGCATCGTAGCTTGGCTTCATGCAGCCCGGTTCATCGCAGCGCCGGCCACCTCCATGGGCAGCGCATTTGCCGCCATCGTCAAGGCTCAATTTCATGCAGCCAAATTCATCACAGCGTTGGCCGCCACCGTGAGCTTTACACTTGCCACTTGCCCCACGGCTCCATTTTAGGCAACCCGTCTCAATGCACAAGCGAGCTTCTTGTTTATTAACAGTGTTCTTTTCATTTGAGTCGTAAATACTTAGTTTCGTGAGCACTTTCGAGGGTCGTTATTTTTCTATATTTTTCTTGTTCTGCCTTACAATCAAATCCTACCCTAACGCGTTTCCGAACCACGAAAGCAAGAAGGTTGTGTGCGATTTTCGTGTGAATTTTTGATGCCATTGATTGTGAAAGGGTTGTAAGTTGTTGTAAGGGTAGTAGTAGCGTGTACGAAGTAGTTGATGGAATTCTTGCGTTGTATGAAGAAGGCGTGTATTCGGCAAGAAGCAGTTTTTGATTGGTGTTTACTGAATCTATAGTGAGTTATCTCCCGTGATTTATTCAAGGACAACTATATCAGCCAATTAGCGTATTCGTAGTAGCCACCCGGAAAAAGCCGGAATCCATCAGTTCCTGGGACAGTTCATACCATAGTACAGCGCAGTAGTAGTAGTCTAGCTAGTCAATCGTATTACTTGAGCCAATTTCTCATAGAGAGGTATCAATCATTATTAAAAAAACAAACTCTTTTGATCTTGTATTGATGGCTTCTTGAGCGTGCTTCTTACTCCTTTAACCATCATAATGGTAGCTCAGGCCACAATCTCAGTATCAGTGGACACGAACAACGAGCGAGCTGATGCTTTGGATATTCACTTCGCTCAAGCGAAATCGTGACGCGTTAGGACAACACATGGTACTGGAGCATACGCGGCGGGTACAATGGTGTGAATTGTGTAGCGGTCTGGTGGCGAGTGCTTACTATTTTTTTTTGGGGGGGGGATCTCACTTCTACAAATATGACTTATGTATGAATAAAGCAAGATCCTCAGTGATGTCTGAAAGTCTGCATCTTCGATCGTTTACAATAGCTCCATGTTTCATTTGTTGTGTCCCTTACCAAACAAGGTTGTAGAATGCTAATTGGCTTCGTATGCGTACCAAGTTCTTGAAGTTTCAAGGTACCTAATCTCACACTATATACTTGACACCGCAACCTGCCTGGAAAAGATTCCCAGGATGAATTGCGCGCTCTTACAACCTTGAGCAGCTGCTTTTTTGAACCACTGCCTTCACGTCGCTTTGAGTCATGTTCTTACCAATCTGTAACTAAAGACCAAATTTGAATTGCGCGTCCGCATATCCTTTAGTAGATCAGTAGCTTTTTGAAGGTACTGAATTCCCTTCACCTGCTCATCTTCCCAACACCACTGCCCTTCAGGAAATGGTACACAAAATTATGCGTTGAGGGCAAGTCTCTCTAGTACTACGCCGTGGCCCTCTTGGTACAATCCACCTAAGTAGCGCTGTGCAATTGCAACTCCTTGCTTAGCAGCTTTGCGAGTACTGCTTCTGTTCGAAGGGATGCCGGAAGGTTGGGAGCACTACCGCTGAATTCGGTCGTGAGCCATTTACAACAGACCATGTCAACAGGAGCCAGACCTTTCTTCTTATATCAGAATCACGTTTGCTCTCAAATTCTTTCTCTTAGGGTTAGGAGTCACAGTAGTCACCTGTGCTTCATTCATTCTTCATTTCGCCTCACCTATCCCAAGATCTCCATCAATATCTCGCTGGCTAGTCAGCACACGGTGCAAATCTCCTCGCTGCGCTACCATCGTAGGCTACCTATTCTGCTATAGGAGATGATGGTGTGGTACTTGGGAGCTGACTGTCGACTCGAGAGCCAGTGTTATCACTGACTTTGGAGTACACTCAAGCCGAGAACGATACTGACGAAATTGTCGACCGCTTGGAGGAACTCATGCAATAGCTGCTTCTTAGATGGCATTAACGAGAGCAGGAGAAGCCCTCTCATAAACAGACAAACTAGGGTGAATCGAAAGGCGAAGATAAAGAACATAGTGAATGAGATGATGAAGAGCCGAACTTCTTTATTTGTTGAAGCAGCGGTCCAAGCTGAGAAAACGATTTCTGAGATGCAATGAGATACTCCAGGGAGCTCTGTGTGAGCGAAGCAGCCGCGTCCGGCGAACATGCAACAAAAGGGACAGATTCTGCGTTTTAAGCCGAAAACAACGTAAGATTAAATGAAAATTACGAAAAAGACTTTGGCACAACCCAAAGTGACGGTGCATTTGGCGCCTTCACATTCGTAATTGGTGTACCACATGCTCGTTGAAGATCTGGAGTGTCTGAGTGGTAGAGAAGGCCGACTCAAGTCTCAAGTACTGCAACATTAACTTCAATTTGTTCGCTTAAGCAGGCGAATGAATCTAAATTGGATTAATCTGAGCGTTTATCTCAAAGTTATCTAAATTTGGCAAGAGTAACTTTGGTGTTGTTAGGACATGAGAAGGAAAAAAAGTAGATTTAGAGTTCGTGCTGTATTGCTTGCGTTAATCCTCCCCAGTAGTCTTCGAATTCTGGTCCCTCGGGGTCCGTGCCAAAAACAACCACCACTGCCAGATTGATGCCGTGCCGGGCTCATCGGAAATTCAAGTGAATACATTGAGACAAAGATGATTCACTTTTCTCATCACGGAAACAGTTTTATTATTTGCGCATTTGTTTGCTATTACAATGCAATTTGTAAAAATATAAGTTAAAAGTGATGATGGATAGAAAATGCCTTTGGTGACATACGTTATGTTAGTGGTCCGTCGTGTCGCACAAATGTTCAAATGTTTGTTATTAGCCGTAATTGAGAAACTTCTCAAGAGATACTCTGAGAATTCAATGCAAAAAGCCTACGTTTCTGTGACGCTCTAAAAAATAATTTTCCTCCGCGTCCCATCCTTTTATAAAAATAGCCCAAATAAATATCGAATTTCTCTGAACTGACTTCGTAATTGGTAGTATTAATTTATATCCACTAGGAGCTTCAGCTCCGTAGGAGGACTCTACAAGATTTAATTGCCCGTAAGAGAATAATTTTGGATTCGTTGGATTTTTTTTTTCAAGAGTTAGAAAATTAAATTCCATAGAGTTTGTCCGAAGGTTGCGAAGCGTTCGTCTCAAACGCTCCGAGGTCTATGCAGACTTTGCGAAGCTAAAGAGAATGTTGCGAAGCTTTCGTCTCAAATGCTTCAAGGTCTACGTGAACATTGTGAAGCTCTCATCTCTAATGAGTGTGAAATTCGTGGTTGCGAAGCATTCGTCTTCAAGGCTCCGAGGCGTACGCTAACTTTGCGAAGCTCTCGACTCTGATAAGAAATTTCACAGGGTGCAATCTGAAACGCTTCGAGTCTACGTGATCAATGCAAAGTTCTCAGCTCTAAATTTTGACAAGTATGAAGTTCGTGGTTGCGGAGCTTTCGTCTCAAACGCTGCGAGGTCTACGCGAACTCTGCGAAGCTCTCAACTCGGATGAGTCCGAAGTTCGTGGTTGCGAAGCATTCGTCTCAAACGCTCCGAGGCCTACGTCAACTTTGCGAAGCCCTCAACTCTAATGCGAAATTTCATTTCTACTTGGTGATTCACAACGTCTACGATGCTCTCAAGAAGAGTTCTTCGTTTCGAACTTTTCGTAGGCTACACGAACTGTGCGAAGCTTTCAACTCTAACTACACTTCACGGTTTCACGGTGAGCAGTTCATACAAGACTTCACTACGACTTTAGTCATGCACCAAGCGCGTCTGATATTGCCTCTCCATCTCCAGAGTTTCGGTGGACTCAATCGTGTCTGGCCATTTTTGGAGAACTCAGAATTCTTCTGCTGCGCTCATTTCCAGCTCCGAAAGAAATACGACATTCAAATGACCCAAATACTCCCTATAGGAGTACATATTTATTTCAGGCACCCTGCAGTGTGTTTCATGGAGATCAAGTGATCCAAGAGATGTAACACTGAAATGCACTTTTCACTGCATGCAAAATCCTTAGTCTAAGAAGTCCAAAGTTAGATGCCGTAGCGCACGTTGGTCGTGGAATCTGCGTATCATTTAATTATCAAGCAGTAATTTTAATACCTCTCAAATTCGAAAATGCTTTATATTAAATGGAATTTCGTGGTTCGTGGTCGTCGTTTTTTATGTACCTACAGTACTTTACTGTAGTGCAGCTGTACATGTGCAGTAGTAAACAAAAAATACAAGGCGGACCACGGGCACAAGAAGGGACACGCACCACGGGCACAAGACGGGCACTCATCCACGGGCATCTCAATCTCAAGGCCGCGCACTGAGGTGCCAAGGACACGCGCCTACTTTTCCGCAGCAAACACATTGCTCCGAAGCCGCGCATCGCGCGGGCACCTGAACTTGTTATCATAAAATAGACACCAATTTTATTAACCTGCACTGTGCTCTCGCCAAATTTCATGGCAACGAAAAAAAATCGCCGCAGCTTTTAACCTTAGTGTGCGCTTTGAGCCATAGATGTGCGCTCTGAGCGATAGCACACCAACGGGCCAAAGCGCCCTCCCAGAATTCCTGGGGATTGGTTCTTATGTAATACTTTTGCGCCTTTCTTAATGATGGACTGGGCTTAGTTATCTAAGGAGCGGAGTAAGTGCCGTACAGCAGTTGACAGACATCTAAATATTTTTCCGGGTAGAATTTAAGGCCTTAAATTGGGGTTGGTCTAATATCGCATGTGGTTTCATCATCATATTACTTCGAGTTTAACTAACTCATAAGGGCTAAATTAGGGCACAGACATAACAAGAAGCGTGCGAACCATTTGGACTTCTCAGTTGCTGCTGCTGCATCGGTCGTCTTCTGCGCGGTAATCGCGGCTACTTGTTGATTTTGCTGCTGCCAGAGTGGTCGCTCCTCCTAATGCCTGAGTCATTGACTCATATACTAAGTATCGAGGTCACATTACACATAAACTTCTGTGGACACAGCTCTCGGGCAATTTTCCTCTTCATACTTCATAGAGCTCCCTACCTGAGCACAATCAATGGTATCAAAATAGATAAAACTACATAAGAGCAAGCCGACTCCAAGCGCCATGGAAAACATAGAGGAAATTTGAGGAAGCAGGCTACAAACTAAAGTGCTTTAAAACGACACCGATAAATGGCCTAGTGAGCACGTGCACCATACTTCATACACATTTCTGCTCTACCGGCTCAAACTTCTCACAACGATTACTAAATTAAGTAGGCGCAATCCTTTCCCGCTGGATCCATTTGCATTGTATCGATTGTTCACTTCACGAAATCATCGCAGCGCTGCCTGCGACTGATGGCTGATGGCACATACACCGACTCAATTTCTCGCATCTTCCCGGCAACTCACAGAGCCAGCTGCTCCGATTGAAACATCACGTGCCGCACGAAATTTACTCAACATGTGACATTCAATCTCATCACAGCAGTATTTCGGCACAGTTCTTAGCATTCGAAAAATCTAGAAGTTAGCTGATCGCACGATGAAGCATCGCCCGGCACCTTGTACCGAGCTCGCATCACAACCCGCTTCAATGTAGAGATGAACGTCATTATGAGGTCTGAACATACAGTCTGCTCTTTGGACCAACTTCTCGCGGCCTAATCCAACCGGGCTCAAATTGGTGCGGTCCAACGCAGGGCTGCACAAGCCTCCATCATGGATTATGTGTTTATCACTTGCACTTTGACTCGTCTTCTCACTCCTGAGCTCATCAGAGCGCCGGCCGCCACCGTGCGCAACACACTTACCACTTGTGTCCAGGCTCAATTTAACGCAGTCAAATTCGTTGCAACGCCGGCCTCCACCGTGGGCAAAGCACTTACTGCTTGCGTCACGGCTTGACTTTATGCAGCCCGGTTCGTCGCAACGCCTGCCACCACCGTGAGCTTTGCACTTACCGCTCTTGTCGCGGCTTGACTTCATGCAGCCCGCCTCGTCGCAGCGCCGGCCGCCACCATGAGCTTTACACTTGCCGCTTGAACCACGGCTCAATTTTGTGCAACTCGGTTCATCACAGCGCCGGCCGCCACCGTGGGCCATGCACTTGCTGCTTGCACCAATGCTCGATTTCGTGCAGCCCTGCTCATCGCAACGCCGACCGCCACCATGGGCTATACATTTGAAGCTTGCGCCCTGGCTCAACTTCAAACAACCTACCTCACTGCAGCGCCGACCACCACCGTGGGCTATGCACTTACCGCTGGCACCCTGACTCGACTTTGCACAGCCCGCCTCGT
>Ga0307931_1000318_pt1 | contig 28812 bp, 19 predicted proteins | sample OrgLakmetageno47_FD_201816 | JGI IMG/M metagenome (GOLD analysis project Ga0307931, IMG submission 201816) | Saline water microbial communities from Organic Lake, Antarctica - #47 | ecosystem: Environmental > Aquatic > Non-marine Saline and Alkaline > Saline | place: Antarctica: Organic Lake...
TCAAAAGAAGAGTTTCCGCCCGCAGAGGAGGGGACTACAACGAAGTCCCTCAGGCGATCCAGAAGGAGAGCTGCCCATCCCCGAGCAACTGCGTGACCCCATTTGCGTGCAAGCTTCTGTCTGAACAGGGCTTTGGCTTCTGAAAAGCGAATGTTGTAAAAAGCCGTGTGTTTGCGAGCCATTTCCCGAGCGACAAGGTCCAAAATGAGGCTGAGATCAGAGGAAGCACCCCCGTATCGGCCAATGACTGGGGCAAGAACACAACCCCTTGGCCGTACTCATTGAGTTCGCTCTCTGTTCTAATTTTGGCCCGGCGTTTACGAATTATAAGGAGATGAGGAATGTTCTAAAAGCAGCCCGGAACTTACCCTATCCAGTGCCGGTCTTTCGTTAGTGAATAGGAGTTGAACGGAACCGAAAGGAAAGTTCGTTTTTGCTACACTAACGAACCGAACTGAAAGAAAAGTTCGTTTCCAGCTGAATTAACGAACCCGCAGCGAAAGAAAAGTTCGGTTCCATAGAATTAGCGAACTAGAAACGAACCCAGAATGGAACCGAGCTGCTGTTTCGAGAACCGCGGATTTCACTCGTACGATTGTGGAAATCGATTTGGAGCCGATTTGTGCTTATTGTTTTCGAATTACCGGGACTTCAAAGAAGATTTTTTTAGTAGTTCAAGTGAATTTGAGCTTTAAAGCCAAATTTAACTCGGAGTAGGAGTTCCACCCTTAACGAACGGAACCGAACGAAGAGTTCGGCTACTCATTTCTTAACGAACGGAACGGAACTAAAAGTTCCGCTACAAAAAGTTAGTGAACCAACCCGGAACCGAAGGGAAAGTTCGTTAATTCTTCGGTTCCCTAAAAGTTCCCGGAACTGCACTAACGAAAGACCGGCACTGACCCTATCTAAATTTCCACAATATTTCAATATTTCAAATAATGCTTCTGGATTTTTGCTTGCTTCCGTATAAAAATTCTGCAATATCTGCACACGTCTTCATTCTCTCTCTCTTGTCACTTGTCATAGTAAAACAGCGCTATTATAACATTTGACGTGACGACGTAACCTATCGTCTGTCGTCTTTTAAACACTAGCACGCCAGCTGCCATTCACTCTCCGCCTCCATCTTTGCTCAAGGTGCTACCGCGCCATTATCTCAGCTATGGATGGCGTGGATGAGCGCCGAGCCTCAGTCTTGCATGCAATGTATGATGGTGTGACGCCTGCGGGGACTGTCGGTCTCGAGTACGGCAAGCAACAGCCAGCAGCAACACGCATTGCGACCCTAACCATAGGCCTCAAAATGAAGTCGGCCTTGCGTCTCTTCTTGAGGAAGGTCAGATACGTAAACGGGAAGAAGCTCGCAGAAAATTCGGATTCTGCATCGGATGATCAGGCTAATGAATATCCGCAACAGTCTCTTGACGAGCGAACATTAGAGCGCAGGTCGTCAATTGTTGTATCAATGAACGAATATATGTTCCGTCGGCTTCTGGTGGAAGATAAGGTCAGTCGTGGTGTGCACGAAGCTTCATTCACTCAATTTGTTGTGAACAAAAAATGCTGTACGTAAGTAAGTCCTCGTTTGGTTACAGTCGTTACGGTAGATTACCAGCGTTCAACAGACAAGACGTATATTACTGCGCATCTGCGTTTTATTTTGAAGTGTCTGATTGTAATGTGGCCATTTACCATTTGACTATCAACAGGTCAATGCCGGGGTCGTATTTGATGTAGCCGATGGAACTGATGTTCCAGTGGAGTACCAGGCTAACTTGGAAATGTACGACGACGAACACCAACGCATGCGGTCAGAAAACAAGGTATAATTTTGATGTGCTTGCATCATTTTTGCCACCTCCCTCGATGAAGTCTCAAGCCATTTCCATATCTTTGATGTGATAGCGGTCGGTATTATTTGCGGAAGAAGTTCGGCGTATTTGGGCCTTCCTTGTGCCTCAAAATTTCTTGCCTAAAGACCAGTTCATCAAATTCTTTACGAAGAGTGCGCTTATCTTGGTTCCACCGCCACTGGATAGAGGGGCTGTGCTGCGAACTGCCACCGAAGACTGGGCTCGTGATCTTGAGCGGGCACAAGAACAGAAGATGACAAATGAAACGGGTGATGAGTTATCCTTCGGTGCTTTTTATAAAGCGATATACGAACTTGTCGATACCTGGTGCGAATCAGCGGAGATTGCCGAGTATATGGATATGATCCGCCGCCTGATTGGTGGGGTCACAGAGCTGGACTCTTCTGGGGCTATGGTATGGCGGAGCGATTCTGATATCGTGTACGATAGGCATTTCTCGATGGTGGGTGATGATTCTGACGAAGTTCTTGAAACTGGAGAAGCTGGTGATGCTGACGAAGAAGTCGGTGCTGGACAAGATCAAGGATTAAATATTCAAGATACTATTTTTGAAGAGGACAAAAAAAAACAGCATTTTGCGCCCTATGACTGCTAAGCGGAGGAAGAAGAAGGAATTCGTCTTGCCAATTGAAAAGATCAACGACTTGATCGCTGCGATATTTCAAGCCAAACAAAAGTCAGACCTATGGGCCACCAAAAGTGAGTTCGGATCATTCATCCGATTCGACAGATTTGTTCTTCGGTACTTTATGCTGCAAGTGGGCATGCTCGGTGTAGCCCGGAGGCACCTCCGACTTTTTGTACGATCTGCAGTCAAACACCTCCATATGTCATCAAATGGGCGTGAGGAGTTGCCGCGAATCTACCTTTTCTGTTGTCTTACGGGCCTAGAATCTCCGTCCCCAAATACTGAATATAACCCACGCCTTTCAGCGGAGTACTTCCAACCTGCGCTTCGAAGCCTGTTTCCGAATCCAATGACTATCGAAGCTGGTTTTCTGGTGCGCAAATCCAAACAGGACGCAACATATCCTGCTGTTGCCACTACAGAATTAGAGAAAGCATGCGTTCCACTTACTCTTCAAAAGGTGGTGGGAGGGAAAGTTGCTATTGATCACTATAGGCGTGATCTCGGCCCATATACGGCAAAAGGCTTGTGCAATCTTGATCTTGGACTAGCTTTTGCATTGTCTCTCTGGGTCTTTATGGATGCAATGCGTGGGATGCGCGAAAGAGCAGCACTGCGTACACTACAACAGTGCTTCCGACGGAAGAAAGATGCCAAAGCGACCAATGAGGCTGAAGTAGCTGGCGAGGCGGCGAAGGACGAATCAAATGAGGTGGCAAAGGATGTAAGTGAAACTGGTACCTCTCCGCCAAGCGAGGCAACAAAACAAGAAAGTGTGGCAGACAACTATTCACCTGATGAGGCGGCAAAAGAAGAAAGCGACGCAATTTGCTTTCCACCTCTAGGATCAACGAACGAGGACCCTGCAGCACCGGCAGATGAGGCGATAATTGAAGATAATGAAGCAAATGCAGATTCACCAAATGTTGAGGTACCGCCTCTATCGCGTTTAACTGAACAGCTTTATGAGGCTCGGAATTTAGACGCCCAATTGAATAGTCAAGGATTCCTAGCCGAAGCTACTTGAGTAACGGCGTGAGTTGATTTCTAATTTCACCTATGATGATAACTTTTGCTCAACGCTCAACGCCCACTACCTACTTGCGACTTCATTAATACTCAATATCAGATACCAGGCTGGACTCTGGCCCTTCGGTGTCACGGCGGAAGTATGAATCTCTACTAACCATTACCAACCCATACCACCAATAAGAAATACCAATAACCCATACCACCCACAATTTCCAATGAAATCCCAATAAAAGCATATAGGAAGATAGGTAGGAAATTATGTAGGATTTAGTAGTAGTATGGATGGTGGTATTTAAGTATGGTCCGCCGTGACATCCGGGGCCAATATGTCCATCAACAACATGATCACTCCTAGTGCTAGTATTGCCCTTTGCATCATCATGGCCTTCAATTCCAGTTTCTCAGACCTGTTTCTAATACAGCCATTGCCACTTCTGTGGCCGCTCGGGCTTGTCGTTGAAGTGAGAAGTGGAGGAGGCCGATTATATGGCTACGTAGTAACGTAGTTGCGCAACGCAATAAGCAGTAACAGTAAGAGCGAAGACAAAAGAATTTTGACACAAACACCCGAAGGGCCGGAATCAGAGGGCTACGTAAAAACGCAACGCAATGCAGCTTCTAAGAAAGTTACGAATGATCTGTACTGTGGACTAACGTTTTGATTTAGAAGGGGCCAACGGGCAGAAACAAAACACAAAGCAGCTTGAAAAATAAAAACGAAAATGAATTATGACGTCATAGACACACATGCCCAAGTAGCCGAGCTGGTGCTGCACTTGGAATAAAGTACTATGCTTGTGGTGGCGGCGGCTTCAGCGATGCAACGTCTCCTGGTCCCACTTCTAGGATAATTCGTTTTCAGCGCGGGGATTTGAAATTGTAACTGTTCTTCTCGTTTCCCGCCTTCGTCTTCTCTTCTTGTCCTGGTTCTGCGCCTAACTGCCGATTCCGGCGTATTACCTGCTTAGCTGTCTCATACGGCTACTCCACCTGTGCGACCAAGGTTGCCGTTCCGTCGTCCCGCACCTCATTGCTTGCTGGCATAGTGCATTTTGGCGCACTCAGCAACACGACTAGCCATGGAAGTGAGTTCAGCGGTCGAAAGTTGTACTCTTCTCCTTGCTCTAGGAGTGCCGCTCAAAAGATGAGACCCCGCCCGCAGAGGAGGGGAAGAAGAATCGCACCCATCCCTGAGCAATTTGATACAGGCCCCGAAGGGCCGGAATTAGAAGGCTAGCACAAAGGAATTCAACAAGTGTGTGCCTTAAGCAATTTCATGACTCCATTATTTGCCGTTTTTTTCCTGTGCCAGATGATTGGCTAAAAAAGATGTAAAAGTGGCCGTTTGTTGTTCGATCATTTGATGAGTTGATGAGTGTGAGAGTTGTTAGATGTTAGGGTGAAGGCGTTATCATGTCATCATGGAGCTTGCTTTGACGTTTATTCCCATTTGTAACAGTACCTGCATCTGCATCATTCGAGACAAGAAATGTACCTCTGATCTCGACGAATGTATCTTCTGAATGCTTTACTATACATTTCGAGTAGAGAGAATGTATGCCGCACAACTTAAACAAGGACCTAACCTTAGGAAGCAGACGAGGCCAGCCAAAGCAGTCGTCATCAAGGGTAGCCAAACAAGACTCAGGTATATTGTGCGTGGAACTCGTAGAAGCCACAGATGATTTTCACGATTTAAAAAAATAGAAAACACACAAATGAAGCAAGCACACTCCCTGGCTATGGTGCTCAGCCATGGTTCCCATGCTTAGTACGTTCCTCTTCTGGCCTCCTTTCGTTTTATGCGAAACTTCATGCTCTTGCCTGTCCTTTCATCCTATTGCAGTCAATGTCACACCTTTGGCTGGTCGCGAGAGCTTTGGTATGCAGCTTCGAAAGAAATTTTGGCAGCATCTTCTCTTCTCCTAGTGACCTATCTTGCGCTTGCGTCATGGGGCATGTACGAGGACGGCCTTCGTGGAATCGATATACCGTGCGTGTATAATTCTAAATCATTGTAGCTATTTCGAATTAAATTGCGCTTTGCTTTAAGTCAGCTCTGAGCGAATAATGGATGTGTTTTGAATTTATTTTTGTTCTCCTCGAAGATATTTCCTGGCGTGCACTCTCACGACTGTTGGATTCGGCGACTTATCCCCACAGTCGCAACACGCGCGCCTTGCGGCGATTCTTTTCCTTCCATTCGGCCTAATTGTGGTTAGTTTTGGTATTGCTAACTTAGAAGCTTTCGCTAAATCAAAAGTAAGTGCAGTATCCTCAACGAAGGAAAGTAGCCTACACTCAGACACCCAAGAGCTGGCATCGTCGAATAATGACCTGTTGAAGCCATGAAGTTGGCGTGCGGCGTGGGATCAAGTGAAAAACTCCATGGTGGTGCAAATTATGTCACTGCTACGCAATTAAGTTTTAATCATAATCATTGGAGCTGTTTTCTTCTTTTTCAATGAGCAAGAACGCAGACTCCAAGAATAGCGCCGTGATGTGGATATGACGCTCGTGGATGCATTTTATTTTGCCACTGTGACTGCAACTACCGTAGGTTACGGGCACAATATCTGGCCAGTTTCTCATGGAGCAAAACTCTTTATGATTTTCTATTTCTTTGCTTCGACCGGTGTTGTTGGTGCAGCAATTGGCAATCTTGCATCTTTATACGTTGAGCGGATACGCGAGGAAATCAACACAAAGCTTATGTAAGTTCGTGTAGTCCTTCATATATGTCATATAAATGCCTTGATTCAATAGCTGTGTGCAAAATTACTCTATTTTCACTAGAAATTCGATGGTCTGGGTGCACAAGGCCGACTTACACCACACTGGGGTCATATTTCAGTCTGATTACGTCCTCTTTAAATTACAGCAAATGATGGCAGTCGATGTCGACATTCTGAACCGTCTCACAAAACGCTTTGAAGAGCTTGATGTAGACCACAGTCGCCTTCTTCGCGTGGGCGAAGAAGTGCCTTCAAGCGAGATGGTATCAGAAATGCAAGAGACAATGAAGAAAACAGGCGAATCGCTTCAATCTCAATGGAAATATAAACGTAAAGAACTTGTCGATAAATATAGACAGACAAGTCAGCACGGACTTCTCGAGTCAGCTCTTGGTGGTGGTGATAAACCCATCAAGCTGAATGATTGCCACGACTTCGCGTGGAGTCGCACTCTCTGGAGGAATGCATCTCTAGAAGCTGGGAAGTTTATATTCAAGCTCTTATGTGCTTATCTTTTTCTTGGATATTTGCTCATGGCCTATTACGACCCATCAATCGCGAATGGCAATTGGTTTACTGTGGAAGGATGGTATTTTTTGTCAGCCACCATGACAACAGTGGGTATTGGCGATTATGCGCCAGAAACGCAGCTAAGCCGAGTCTTTGCGGTTTTAATGATTCCTTCTGGACTTGTAGTCCTCAGTATGGTTCTGGCAGGAATTTCAATGTATAAAAACTCGTTCACTCCAACATTAAAGGCCGACCCAGTAGCTTCTTATCGTTTGGCTGAGGCCCAGAAGTTATTTGAAATGATGGATGTCAACAACGACGGTGTACTGACTCGTGAAGAGGTTATGAAGAAATCTTTTGAGTGCTTAAAAATGTCAAATAATGAAGCTGGTGTATTATTTGACTCACTCGACCTCGATAAAAGTGGCAGCCTGGAGATAGGGAAGATCGAGAATCAAAATCATGGTGCCGTTTGGGATTCTGTTCCATTGCGCTTCGTCTTTTTAGTTTTGAAACTTTACAGTACAGTAGCACTGGGGGCAATATATTTCAAGCTTCACGGTCAGTATGGTTCAAAAGACTTTCTTTCGTGGATTGACTGTTTTTATTGGGCGACTGTTGTGTCCACTTCTGTGGGATATGGCGATATAACTCCCAGCACCTACGGAGAAAAGCTATTCTTGACATTTTATATGCTGTTTTCAACGGTCATTACTGCCCAAGTTCTCTCGTCTATGATAAGTCTTTACGTAAATGACGTGGTGGCCGAGCAAATTGTAGAACAACTAATTGACTCCACGATTTGGGTGCACAAGGCAGACTTAAGCGACCCTTCTGAAAAGGAGCATCACGGCTTTATTACAGAGGCTGATTTCGGTACTGAAAAATAATAACCAAAGAAGTGCATAGCTTGTCCTGTCCTTTAAGTGTTTATAATCATTTCATAAATTATGTGACCGATGTGTTTTTGTTCTTGTTTGATTTGTACGCTGTGTGCCTTTCTTATTTCAGTTTTATTCAAGCTGATACAGATGCAAAAAGTGGACGAAGAAGTGCTTGAGCGACTAATTGACCGATTTTTCGAGCTCGATCCGGATAAATCAGGAAGCCTCTCTATTGGAGTGGAGATTCCTGGTAAAGATCAGGTTACTGAAATGAAAGCAATGATTGAAGGCACTGGCATGACACTACAAGAAGCATGGAAGAAGTATTTATCGAATAGTTACCGCTTTCGTGCTGGTGTCGTCTCACCTGTCGACGTTGTCGAAGAAGACGAGGTTGTGAAGGAGAGTGAGCTTAGTCAGCTCGTGGGTCCATCAGCTGATGCCTCCGAGCCGAAGAATCTTGGTTCACTTGGGGCCGACGGCGTGAGTGAAGACGTCACGAATAAAGACTTAGAAGCCACAGAATCTCTTAGTACGCCGCCAGCTCTATCCACATTAGACGGCCGGGTCTCGAACAGAATAAAGTTGTCCAAAGTGCATTGTCTGGAGACTTCAAAGTGACTTAATGAATTAAAGCTATGTGAGCCGTGGACTCTAAGAATTCCAAAAGTATTCTAATTCATATGCCACGTGGATTACTTTTTAGGAAATAATAATTCCACTTATAAATGCCTTTGGCACAAATGATCTTCTTCTAACAAATGATTCAGCACAACTCTTCCAAAATGGGTATTGCTATGAAGGTGCTTGCTGGGGAATTGATATGTCATGTGCTGCGAGCACCTTGCATTGGGTTAGGTAGGAAACAGAGTTCCGTGTGTTGTTGATGAGGGCTTTGTAAATAGCCTTGAACGCAACGCACAAATTTAGTAAATCGCTTGCTGATGTAAGTCCTCCAAAATGTGAGCTCTTTATCTCTTTGTAGTTGTTGCGGCGTGCTGTGTCTTCAAGCAAGAGTCAAGCCCTTCAAAAATGGTGATGGTGGATGTGTTCAGTCGCACCACTACAAGAATGTGCCATTTACCAAATGTATAATGCTTCTTGTCTCTAGTTGACATTTCGATATTAAGTTGTGATACTAATCATTTGAAGATCACAGTACAATGAGGAATAGAGGGAGCGCAAAATTTTCATCTTGGAGCATTGGAAAACGAAGATAACTCTCTTTCGGAAAACGAGGACATTTCTTTTATCACTTGAAGCACGGGTTCACTCTTCCGTTTATGAGTTTTTTTCTTTTGTAATAATTTCGAAATTTTCTTAGTGGCTAGAACTGCTTTCACCGCTGCTCTTAGCTTCGACTTTGCGTTCCAGACTCTTAATTTTACCAGGGCCTTTCCGAGGTCGTTCGTGGAAAGTGAATTCTCGTCGCTTGAGAACCATGGGTGCAAAAGAGCTTCCCGAGCTGTTAGCCGCATGGAAGGATCTACTTGCAGCAGCTTCATGATAAGATCCTTACAATCTTCACTAACGCAACTCCACCACTTTTGTTCGAAGGTGAACACCCCTTCGCAGATGTTTTGATAGAGATCGTCGGTTGTTGCATTTGAGTTTTGATGAAAGGGAGGATAACCACCAAGCAAAATATACAAGAGAACTCCAAATGACCACACATCGACCTCAACACCATAGTTTTGCTTCATAATGATTTCAGGTGCGATGTAAAGTGGCGAGCCACATTGTTGAGTCTGGTTTCGCCCACAGCATTGGACAGCGAAGCCAAAATCAGCGAGAACAAAGTCGGCATCGTCATTTTCACACCTCATTAAAAGGTTCTCAGGCTTCAAGTCACGACTATGAATGCAACAAATCAAATTCAATTATATCATGAGATCATGAGACAAATTGACTCATCAAGAGTGATAAAAAGTAACGAATATCAATAACGTAAGGTAAATAAAGAGAGGAAATGCGTAGACAACTATGAGTGGTGTATACAATTGAATTCAAACTTACTGCGCGATTTCACGATCATGCATGTAGATCAGGATGTCGAGAATTACGATGCAAGAGCTCCTAGCATCATTTTCGCTATAAACCGTTTTTGCTCTGATTCGATCAAAGAATTCTCCACCAGGTACGAGTTCTAAAATCATCCAAACCCACCCATTTTCGGTATCGTCGTAGAAGTCGTAGCACTTGATAATGTGCTCGTGCGACAGAGCCATAAGTATTTCACTCTCTCGAACTATATCCGATTCTCCTTTGTTAACGTCTTTAGCTGGTACACATTTAAGTGCAAACGCTTCTCCAGTGCTTCGTTTATGTCCTTTCAAGACTTTCGCATCACCTCCTTCTCCAAGCACTTCAAGCGGCGAGGCGAAGCAGTAATTAGAGAAAAAGGTATCGTCTATTGATTTGAGACCAAACGGTAACTCAGGATAGAAATTGTGTTTTCGCTGCTGTTTGGTGTGCAAGTCAACTCCTGCTGGGTGACCTAAAGCTGAGCCCATTGTGGCTGTGAATGCTATGAATAAGGTTTTCTAGCTTGGCTCTCGATGAGATCGAACTATGATTCTAGAGGAAGAAGTACCCCATACTAGTAGGGATAAGGTTCGTTGTTATTTAGCGTAAAAAGTTTGGTCAACTGATCTACATGTACTTTTTAAAATCCAAATCTGTACTAAAGTACGTAATAAGTAACGTAATGTAATTACATGGTAATAGTCCAGAGAGAGGGCAGGCACCTACATTTTACTCATGCGCAAAGATTGAAGGTTGATGAACTCGCATAGGCATGTCCTTATGTTCTTTCTCCTTTGTATTACTCCAAAAAGCCCCAAAGAGAAAGTGGTGACGTGGTTAACGAGAGATCGGAATTATACGCCATGTGCCCCTCACATCCCATCATACAGTAAGCGTTAAATGCACATACATCTCATATATATACAAACATAAAGGTCAAAGGTCAACATACTATATCTACTCATGAGGAGTTAGTCGCCTTCGAGTGCCAGCAGAAAGTTCCTGAAATTATGTCGACAGCATGATTAGTGGTAACAATTGAATTATATTTATCTAATGAGAGGAAGGCCTCCTCGATAAGATTATGGAAAGAAGAAAGACCATTATCATGTAATTATTTCTTCAGCAATTTCATATCCACACTTTCATTGTCGTTTCAATTTGAAGCGTGACGGCCACTTGAACGGTCGGTGAAGAAGAAAAGCAAGGATGAAGATACGCTCAATCTCCTTAGAGTTCAAGGGCGTTGTTCGCGTGCATCGAGTGAGTACAATCATACTTCTGCGCGCAGTATTGATAACAATAATTGGAAATCACTATATTGATGCACATTGGATAATGCAGCAACAATGCTCAATGCAGCTGCCACGCTGTGATTCAAATGTCCCGTAATCCAATATATAACACATAAATTCTGTCTCCACTACTATATAGATCCATTTCCCAAAGATGTATTATTGAAGTTACACTTCGCGATTCAAACTCTTCTATATCGTGAATGGCTATCAGGATGCGGAGAAAGTTATCATTGAATTCGTTTACGATAATACTACTTGGCAACTACCTTTCCCTGATTTGCGGACGCAGATGGATCGGCGATGGCGATATGCGAAACGCAGAACGCCCGGTCCTGTACTTAGTCCTTACTTCGCGCTCTTCCCTCTTCGCTATGCATATCCCAGCTAACTGCCAGTGTTAGATGAGAAGCAGCTACGTGGCCTTTTTATCGCAGGAGATGGCGTGTTTTTATATGTTCATTATATTCAAGGTTGCGTTTCACGTCCACGCGGCTGTAAATTTCCTTTCCGCGCGATTTAAGCGTGATTCACGGGCAAAATTTACCTCTAGGGCATTTTTCGTGCGAACGTTAATCATTTCGGTATCTTTGGAAATAAAATTTATGCGTGATTTACACGGAATTCCTAACGCAGATCATATAGCATGAACTTTAAAACGCAATGGCCTTTTGTGGTTTTGTGCTTACCGATATCCGAGTTCAGGACTCAGACTGCATTCTTTTTATCTGTGGGGGTTTTCGAGAAGGACACACGAATCAGGAAACAACGGGAATATAGGACCTCTCTTCAAGTACAGTGTGTTTCCCATCACGTTGCCTTAGAAGCGCCCGGTTTTACGGCTCGTTTTGTTTCATCTGAACTTTCAAGCCGCAGCTCGGTGAAGCGCACCCTTAATTCACCTGTCACACTTCGAAGCACTGCACAAGGCACCGGTGCTACCCCAACGACCACTTTTTTAGAGTCGCTCCTGCCTGTAGCATCAAGTGCTGCAACAGCTGCGGTAGCCTCTGCACTTAATTTGGTAGTGCCTGCACCCTCCTCGGCAGCTGTGGTGCCTGCTTCTGACGCCATTTCGCCCTGCACTCCTGCGCTTCTTCCTGCTGCCGTATCCGTGCTGACAGATTCGCTGCTCTCACCGGTCAACCTCTGCGCAGCAATGGCAGCGATGGCAGCAGCTCGAGCGGCTGCTCGAGAGCCCAACGGATGCGCCGTGTTTTCGACTACGTCTGGTGGCAGATCCACTTCAACACAGGCGTCCACCAGAAAGCCTGCAGAGGGATGGAGAAATGAGTCAACCTCATCGTACGGATACATGCATATACTGTCTTGCTGCACAGCGTTCACAATAGAAAGATTTCTAAGATAAATTTATGTTTTAAAAACTCAAATTGCGCACTGAAATGCGGGAAAAACAGTTTACCAGTGCCGGGTTCCAATTCGCGAGTCAGCTTGTTCGAGCAGTACGGATCTGACGGTTGGGTTCGACAACTGGTGAATGTCACACGGTACGTGCCGCCAGAAGGCTTGGACGAGGCTGAAGAAGTCTCAGCATTATTATCAGACGAAGAGGAGGTCGCTTCTTTCGTCCAGGTACCCTCCCAGTATTCGTACCTGTTGCAGGCGATTTAGATATATGTGAACTTCGCGACGAAGTACTGCAGTAGATAGGAAACTTTTAGCGCTCTAGTTAGTTGCAGACAAGTATAAACAAATGCTCGAATCTTTCGATGGTGAATAATCGACGCACCCTCCCCAATAGAGGGCTTCCGAGACGCCTGCGCCTCGCCCACGCCGTTGCATGCGCCGCCGCTGCCCTCCGACGTCATGGCTCCCCAGCTCGCACGTGCCGTTGGTGTACATGGTCCTGGAAAGACAGCACGCAGTGGTATGAATTTAAGATTCTTGCTTTCAAACAAAGAGTCAGTGATGACAAACCAAGGACCATTTGATCGTCAAGTTGGGCGCCTATGAAGACAAGAAGCATGCACTGACGAAGCCATACAATTTCCGGAGGCTAGCTAAGCACTTACAATTCAGTGGTGTACACGGTACCGCCTCCAATTTCTGCCGATTCGAAAGAGCTTCGGCTCGCGTCCAGGAACGGTACTAAAGGCTCTGCAACTGTTTCTTTGCCCTGCCGTGCTCGGCGCCGCTCTGCCATGGTGCTCCCATTTCGCCCACCTTTGCGACTGGGCTGAGGAGAAGGTGAAGGAGGACTAGCAGCTGCCGTGGGTGACACAGCGGTACTGGCTTCAGTGGGTGTGTCAGCGACGTCAGCTGCCACCGAAGAATTTCCTGATTCCGCGGGAGGCTCCAAGCAATTGTTGGCTGGAGCTGGAGCTGCTGGAGACGCCTGTGCTCGAGGCGGGGTGTTCGGTATGGGTGGTGGCTTGGCTGCGACTAGATCGGAATCTGGCGAGTTAGGAGGTGATTCCCGAGAAACTGCACTTTTAGGAGATACATTATTTGAATCAGACTTTGGCGTAGAAAATGCAAACCCTGCAGCTGCGAGGCTGGCCTCTTTCGCTGCCTCGTGTGTAGCGTCTTGGTCTGCTTTTCGTGCTTCAAGATACTTCACCACAGCTGCCTCAAGGACAGGCTTAAGCGCTTCTGCACGTGCAGCGGGAAGGGCATCTAGATAAACCCTTCGAAGATCCTCAATAAGAGTAGCACTTGCTTCTGCCTGGCGCGTGCGAAGCGAGTCTATGATAGCCACCAGTAGCGCAACGTCATGCGGTGCAGCGGACGAGGCTCCTGCACCCATAAATAAACCTGGTTCATTACATGTACATCCCCAAAATGAAAATTAATTATAAATTGTCACACGTTACGAACGAGAGAGTAATTAGGAGAGCGCCTAGCTTACTTCACGCTGAGACTTGCGACTTGCGACTGTATGGTTCCCAGATTCCCAAACAGGAAGTACGAGTGGAGACGAGAGGTGGTGCAACGTTCGTTCGGCACAACTTGTTTTTCCAACAACCAACAACAACGGTTAGGACGATTGAAGGACTGGGTAGGAGATGGTTGCTTCTTTGATTTTTCTGCTGCTTTTGCTGGAAGCTGCTCAAGAAACACCGCTCGACCGCTCGAAGTCTCGTAAAAGCAACGAACTGCCCAACAGCACGACAGCTCAACGGCCCTACGACTACAGCCGCCAATCTAGCTAGACTGAACTACTTGACGTGCTGCTTCTTTCCAAATATTCGGAGCTTCGACACACTATCGTTAGTGATTGCTTATCGTCGGCTTACCAATAAAGCCGTACACGTTGTGTTAGACAAGTAGCTATACAGAAGTAGCTTAGCGTTTAAAAAGAATCAGTACACCTGAAGTCAAACGATCCTTCTTTTCAAAGGTTTCAATCTTTCTCAGATTAGTTCGCCAGATGAGCTCTTCGCCTTGCGATAATTCATAGACTCAACGCATCGGGACGTTAAACGCTTTCTACAGACCGTGCTTCAGAATTGCTAACTTAGCTGCATTTTCAACGGAGAGGAAATAAAAGAGAGAATCACTATTTTGAATGAATGCAAAGGAAGAGCGTAATAGAAAAGCTTGATTTTTTTTTCAGTTCTCAAAGACATGGGCAGTGGTGCAACGAAGCCAGTACAACTGCTTCACAAAGCTACTATTGCGGCAGATGAATCAAAGTAAGGGTACTAGCACTAGATTGGTTCCATTGTCGTTCTGCTTGCGTTTTATATCCTGCGACTTGAAATATCTCACACAAATACACCCATATATACCCGCGTACGACAATATTATTCCAGGTATGGCTCCTCGCCTGCTTATTGGGACAATCGCTACTTGAACGAGTTTGGCCAGCAGTACGACTGGCTGCAGCGCTACGGTTCCCCGGAAGAAGACTCGGAGCTGCGCCAAGTGATCCGCGAATTCGTGCCGCTGCGAGCCTACATTCTCAATTTAGGCGCGGGCATCAGCCGCATGAGCGAGGACATGAACGCAGACGGGTACTGCACGATCTTAAACGTTGACGTGTCAGGCACGGCAGTCCGCCTCATGACTGACCACTACAAGCGCCGGTTTGGGAAGTGGGTCTACAAAGTGGAACCGACGTGCAGGAGGCTGTACGCGCGAAGAACACCCGTACATGGGAACGCGACAGATACCGCTCTGCACCAAACGCTGACTCGGTTGGGCATTGGCAACGCAATTGATTGGCTCATGGGCCTCGGTAAGATGGCAGTGTACTTGCGTCCGTGTTGATGCAATGATTGCCCTGTAGTACAGGAATTTAAATTACGCACCTTTCTTTACAATCTCAATGCTTAACGTTTCACGTGCACGCCCTAGTTTTCGGCGCGCGTGCGAACCTGCCATCTCTCATGCACCTACGCTATTAACCTACTTATGTAGGCCTCGAAACCATTGCGCCCTGTTTTCGTGAAGCGGAAATATCATCGCCCCGCGACTTGGTTCTCCTAGACCCAGACGGACTCGTTAGATTTATGGAGGTGAGGCGAATAAAGTCTGTATTGCGTTGGTGCCCTCTTGCAGATTGCTGCTAAACCACAATGAAGCGCACGTGTGCATTTGTGTGTGTGTGTGTGTTTTACTTTACCAACTATTCATGCATGTGCAGTTGATCGACGCATTCATGGAAGAGCGGGAACGGCAAGAGCAGGGGGCTCGGGGCGTTCTGGTGCCGCAAACCCAAGGCCCAGCCGCGGTGGCTCCGCCGCCGGGTGTGGACGCCCAGGGGCGCACCCCCGCCATGCGAATCCAGGAAGAAACCGTGAAATTACGGGTTTACCTGGGCTTCGACGTGGAGCAAGGCGGCGCGGGCCGCTGTTTCCAAGGCGGCGACTCGTTTGTGGTGGTGGAGCGACGGCAAGACGGCGCGCAGGTCCGTGTGCTCTGTGGGTGCTTGAGTGCTTGTGTACATGATGTATTTTTGTCATAAGTCGTGAAGATGCCTATGTGTCCGCCGTGTTTTTATGGCATTGTTTGCACGATTTCTGGTCATTTTTTAAACTGTTTTTCGCCTCGATTTGTCCTTTATTCTTTACTGCTTCACATAGGAGCACTTGCGGCTGTTCAGCGGTGGTTGGGTCTTGAGCAAGTCGCCCGTTACTTTTGAACCTCTGGCCACCGAATTTCGGCAAATGCCCGGTGGGCTGTACTCTAGTACAGCACCACTACATCTCCTTCCTTTTTGTAACCTGTTGGGATTTTGTTGGCTACTTTTTGATTGACTTCTTCACGCTTGAAAGTGCAATCTATGCAACCACCGCGCCAATTTATTCAAGTCCCATTCCATTCTTTTTGATGAAATTTATTCGTCGATGCTCTTTCCTTTTTCTCCTCTCTCTCTCTGGCTGTACATTAGGTGGCTACCCCCCCATGTCGACCATTTTAGACCCCAAACAAGCCAACGCCGACATGCCATTCTTGCCCGCCCTCGACTACAAGCAAATGAATGGCCTCGGCCTGAACGAAATCGAGGACGACACTTTCGATTGCGTGCTGGTGAAAGGCACGGTCGATGCGATGTTGTGCGCAGGCCACGCGGGACGTGAAAATGCCCTCTTGTTGCTGGCCGAAGCCTACCGGGTGCTTAAACCCACGGGCATATTTATTTGTATCAGGTATGCAGGAGGAGAGTAATACGGCCTGTTTTTATGGCGCCAACATTTCCTTTCCTTCTTATGGCTAGTCAACGGCATTTTTTGTTTCCAAGTGCTTCTGATTGATTCTTATTCCTCTTCCTCTTCCCTTTTTCACAATTTTACACGCCATTACGCACGTGCATATCTTCCCGCGCACGTAAACACCCCCTGTAGCCACGGCGGCGACCATCCGGATTTGGTGAACCGGCGAGAGCTGTTCTTGGAAGACTTTGGCACTTTCAAGTGGAAATTAGCTCAGCGAGCGTTGCCGAAGCCTATGGCACCGGGGCAATTTCATCAGGTGAGATGGCCTTACCACAACGGCAGCAGCCGTTGATTGTTTCGCGACTCTTTCACTTTCTGCGTGCTTGTGCTCACTGCTTTATTGAATATCCCATGTTTTAAAATCCTTTATGCGCAGGCTTACATCTGCGTGCCACAGCCTACTGTAGCGGGTGAAATTTGGGATGCTGACGAGGCACAAGACAAAGTGCTCACTTAATGCCACTGTAAGGTTTACTTTATGACATAAGGAAACCGCCAGAAAACAGAGGAAGGGCATGTGGTTCATGAAAGCGCCTATACTTAGTATTCATTTAAACATTGGCCATCCTTTGCCATGAATAGGGGCGAGGCCAAAAGGAAAGGCCATAATTCTCCTGCTAGCTGTAGGGCCAAAACGCCAGTTTATGTGTGTGGTTATTATATCACCAACGGACCCCGCTCTAATATTTTAGTTATACTTAGCCCTCACACTTACGCGCAGGTCCTATATTTGGATTTAATATTTAACCATGGATGACTCAGGAATTTCATACCGAGAGCAATGGGAATGGGCCATGGAAAGCTATATGGCTATGGCTAAGGAGCTGGAACTTCTTAAGATATGATAACCAGGTGCGATAGATATAGGGCATATATATTGTATTTCATATGTATCATTCCAAGTGCCCTGCCAGTTCAGCCACTGCTCGGTCTGAAGCTGCTTGCAACCGCAGCCATCGAACGAAGTGGGGGCTGCTGCTGCTGCCGGGGGGCTGGCTTGACCTACCATATCTCCCTCCTGCTGCTGCTGCTGCTGCTGCTAGACCTCCACCTGCCGATGTTGTAGTTTGTGTACCTGGGGCTAGGTCTAAATGTGCAACTTCCTTCTGCAGAGCTGCCAAGGCGCTCTCGAAGGCAGAGTTCAAGTGAGCTGGGCCGTAGCGCCTGGAGAGGTCCTTGACCTAACCACACACCAATAGGGGCCCAAACACAGGAACAGAAGGTGAAATGGATAAACAAATCAAATAGAAATACAACTTATTTAGAATATATAAAAAAAAAACAGAGTGAATTGAGCATGCGTGTACATGATTACAACACATGACTAAAAGTTTTCCACCACCTGTGCACCATCGGGAAGTCTCCGCCTCACAAAGCCATCTAATGCAGCCAGCTCTGTGCTATCGGCAGCTGCAAGGTCTACTTCTACGGCACCCCGCCCAACATCATCAACACAAACATCGCAACTGCTGCTGCTGCTGCTACCATCGCCAACGCTGCCATCGTTACTGCTGCCGTCTCCATCTTTACGGCTGCTGCCACTGCCAAAAACCCGCTTCGAAACCTTCGGTAGCATTGCATCTGCGCTGCATACTTTTGCTACAAATATGTTGTTAGCACTACTACTGTCGCTACTTGCATGTGAAGTAAAGGAGACTGCTGCAGCGAGTAGAGCATCCGAGCTTCCATCACCGCTGCTGCTGCCGCTGCCGTCAACTAGACCAACCTTTCCTTGATTCATTCCATCACTGAAGAGGCTTTTATTACAAGACAAAAGGCTTCGGAGTGCATGAGCAAGCTCGGAAGGTGCCTGCTTGTGCCTTACTTCTAAAGTTCGGCTCACACGGGGGCTGGCAGCTGTTGTGGCAATCCTATTACCACTAGCTGCTTTCATGGATCGAGGTGCAAGCCGCACAGCGGCTACAGGATTAGCACATATTTCATCCACACGCAGCGACAAGCGCCCTAAGCATTGCAACTGGCGTGACGAAAGAGGACTGCGATCGCCACCGCAATCGCTTCGAGCATTGTGACGAAGATCTAGCCACAGGTCCACGTCCAGAGTGTTGGCTGAGGAGCGAGCAAGCGACGGTAAAAGTGGCGGCAACGCAAGCGAAGCACTGAGGGCGGCCTTGTGGCGTGTACCCGAGCTCATTGCATGGGCTTCTCCTGCAGCACTCATGGTAGCGCCGTCCATTCCACTGCCACCACTACCACTGCGACTATTCCTGGAACAAGGCGATAGTAGCAGCGCAGCGGAGGCTGTTACTGTTTCTCCTCGTAGCACCTGTCCCGCTGCAACTGCACCTGCTGAAAGGTCAATGGTTGCAGTCACCAGAAGAGATGGTCTCGCAGCGCCATGTAAACGCCATGCTACTTCGAGTTCTTGTAGTTTGACGGTTCGGGTGACTGAACCAAAATGCAATGATGATGATGAAGAAGAAGAAGAAGAAGAAGAAGATGATGATGATACTGTTGGGCGCAGCGAGTCGTTCTGGGGCTGCAGAGATTTACTACCCGGTCGCTTCTCCACAAGCGGTACAAGGCCAGAGCGAAAACTGTCGAGAAATGGAGCGCTTGCGCGGCCTTTGAAAGACGCAGAAGGCAAAACAGATGCTGACGACGACGACAACCCAGGAAGCAGAAGCTGCGAAGCAAGATGTTGGCTTAAGAGTTGCGCGTGGTGTGCAGCCATTGCGTCTCGAAGTTCGGCCGTGACAGCAGTGCGAACCTTTGAAATTAGAAGACACATTATTGAAGTGAAGACGACAGCCAAAACAAGAGCGCACAAAGTTGCGTCAGAAATAAGCCAGAACAAAACATTAAGAGATGCAACCAACGTGAACTTCCTTCTTATAAAGTATATTGTGAATAAAGATATCAAAAGGAGAAATAAAAATAACCATGAACAAGGCCGACCTGTCCCATGAGCGCATTTGAAATGGCTTCTAAAGTTGATACTGCACCAGCTGGCAGTTCCAAGGTCTTGCTGGCCTCATTGCCATTAGCACTAATTCTGTACTCGCTCGAAGCTGTAGACTCAAGCAGCGACACGCGCGGCACTGCTGATGTCTTCACACCATCACGAGCTCCTGAGGAGAGTGAAGCAATAGGCACCCATTGGCCTCGAAGGCAAAGTTTCCCACTGTCAAGAAGTGCGCCACGCCGCACCACTGACCGCAACCGCAGTGGAGCGTCTTCGACTTGTCCATCGTTTACTCCTGATGCTGATGTCCCTTTTGCACTGGTGGCTTTGGCTGGTGGCAAGAACCAAAGCTGTTGGCGGCCGTTCGGTAAGAAACGACCAGCGAAGCATGCAGCCACGCCATTCATACGCAAGGTAGTGCCTGGCAAGATGCTCCCAACTGCGCTGCTGCTACTGCCTTTACGAAGCGAAGGAGATGCAAATGATACACATGCAGCAGCAGCAGTCTTGGAAGAAGTTGACCCACCCTTTGAAGGCCATCCACGCGCCACTACTACTACTTCATCACCCTTGTCCTCTCTACCATTATTACAATTCGACGCGAAACGAAGCGCAAAACACCCACCTCGGTTATCAGAAGCAACGGAAATTGCTTCTACACAGCGCGAGCGGTCGCTACTGCCGCACATTGACAAAGGCCACGATCCTAATACTACACCACCACTCCAGCTATTGCGGCTACAGAGGGGCTCGTGCGGGTGAGGATGCCCAGGCACACGACGCCATGATCGCAATCGTGAACCAGCTGGGGTGCTCCCATTCGACTCTGCGCTAGAGGAGGGTCCAGCACAGGTAACATGCACAACACGCGGATCACCGTCAAGCACGAATGCGGCGGTAGCACCATCATCGCTGCGGCTAGGTACATTTTTGCCGCTATAATTTTTGCCGTTGCTTCCGATTACGGCCGTGCTGCTGCTACTGTTAGGTGGAGCGGCAATTGATGCATCGAATGGAAGATGTCCGCTAGGAATTAGAGCGGTGCGCTCGATGACACCGCTCTTATCACCACACCCGTGATGATTAGGCCCCGTCGCTGTTTCTGACACGGCAATTAAGTCGAACAAGTGCCCACCCACACGAAGTAAAGCGAGCAAACGCTGCCGCCGCTGCTGCTGCCTTGGGTGAAGTACTGGAGCTACCGGAGCTGCAGTATCGCCTAGCTTTCCTGGAACGATGTTATCTGAAACTTCACTGCCCCAAAAGATAGATCCTGTGCCATCCTCATCGCTTCTATCGCAAACCTCGATTTCATGCTTCTCGTGCTGTGGGTAACAATGCAGCACAGCCAAGCTGAGGTCGAAATTCCATGGTTCCTCCTCACCGTCGCCACCTGCATCTTCATCATTGAGGCCATCTTCTGTAGGCGTCCCGGCATGCGGAGACTCTGTGGCAGTCCTTTTTAAAGCGTTCAGCGAGAATAATCGTGGAGGCAACTCTATTTCTTCCAATGCCCATTTTGAAGAGCTGCTTCGACGAAAGACCAGGAGGCCAATGCGCGCCTGGTTGGGTCGGCCAATTGTTGGAGGCTTTGATGATAGTCCAAGTGCCATGGGCCCATCTGCGATTTGCCATTTTGTTGGCGATGCAATACTACCACCAACACCAAAAATAGGCTCGTCCACGAAGAGTAAGGTCTCAGAAGCTAAATTGTTTGGCATATCGGCTGAGGCCGCACTAGCAGTAGAGGAGGATTTGGAGGAGGAAGCAGGCGTTGAAGTTAACGCAACCCCTTTTGGAACTGCAGCACCCTTGCCATAATGCTCTAGCAAATGTACAGGTGTAGTCAGTTCGGCTTCTGTGCGCCATATACGCCTGCTGCTAGGGGGCGCAGGAGCATTCGTCCCAGCATTTGCAAGCTTCGCCTTGGCGGCTTGAGTGACGCTCGTAGTACGAACGGAAGCGGAGCAAAGCACAAGCCTGGGATTCGCTGATGGCATACTTTCTGTAGAGGAAACTGAGGTCTCTATGCTAGTAATTTGCCGGAGAAGAACAAATGCGCTAGAGAAACCAAGCATGTGGTCCATCACTGTGCCTGATGCAACTGGCGCCAGCGTGAAGGATGCGCCCGGCCCTAAAGACCCCGAAACACATCGACCAGAACCGCTTGCGATCAAGGGAGACGGTAGCGCTACCAGTACATCCTGAACCGTGCATGAGTTACTATCAGGACGCCACCGCACCACTGTTGCACGAAGGCCAGCCGTGCTAGCGGCCGGCGCCGCGACTGCCGCAGAGGTATCCACCTCCCGAGGTCGTTTCTTGGAGTTTGCTGCATTACTACCAACTGGTGCTATTGAGCTAGGCGGCACACCAAAGTGGAATTGCATCAGAGCACCCTCGTGCTCGAAAATGGGGCCCTCCATGCTGCTACTTATTGAAAACTTGACCTTAACAAAATTTAATCAACGGGACTTGTAGTTTGTAGCTCGGAAGTGATTTTCTAGTACTCAGTAAATTAATGAATAGAAAGCATGTTTTTGTTGATAAATTTGCAAGGTGGGGCCATACTTTACTCTAGGAGCAATCAGTTGAGGCACTCCTGGCTTCACTCGCTTCTCGTATCTAATTCGAAAACCTCTGAAGCTCCCAACTAAACTCCCAGCTCCCAGCTCCAGCTCCCAACAAACAAAGCAACCCTTCTGCGACGACTCGACTCCCTTTACGGGGTACTAGGTGAGACGGTGAGACGGTGAGACCTTCGAAGTTTTGTACTTACAGCTTATTACTTACAGATGTAATGCATAAAGTATGGTTTGGGGTGGTCAGAACCCCCCTGGTGTGGCGTAGTAATGGCTTTAGGTGCATCATGCCTTTTGAGACAGCCCCCGAAGGGCCGGAATTAGAAGGCTAACAGGTAGAGAGGAAAGGCAAAGCAGCGCAAACTAAACCTAAGAGCTAATCAGGCGCAGATGCCATGCCCGAGTGGCCATGGTATTAATAGTAGCGGCCCAAAATGGCACGCTCCTCCATGCTCTGAGAGTTCAGCTCAAAAGAAGAGTTCCTGCCCGCAGAGGAGGGGACTTCAACGAAGTCCCTCAGGCGATCCAGAAGAGATGCCTTTTGCGTATGCTTTTATCTCGGGTCTCTCTGATCTCTCTGCTTCAATGCCCGAGCCAAAAGGCAAAGGGGGGCTCACAAGCTAACAGAGCTCAGGTTTAATTTTTGGAAAACCCAACGGCAAATAACAAATAATGGCTCTAGCGTTTTGACTTTCGACACGACACTGGCCTCAACAGGGCCATGATTCTAGGGGGGCGGCTGGCAGGAAGTAACTTAATTGAATGGGGCTCTTGCTCTTCGGAAAGCCAAAAAGAAACGAATTCCCGGTTGGGAATAAATATTTATTATTGCTCAATAAGTTATTGTATAAACCACTTCGCGCTTCGACTTAGACCAATGACCTTAAATTAAATCTTAAAAGCTTAAAGGATATAACATATGACATCCCGCTGTTACTTCGCGCTTCGACTTAGACCAATAACCTTAAATTAAATCTTAAGGCTTAAAGGATATAACATCTCGCTCTTTCACTGCAAGGCCGTTTTCTGTTTTATCAAGGCGGCTGACAAAGAGAGAGAAGTTTTAAATGGAATGGCCTGGATTTTCATCTCAGTAACGCGCTGCCGTATTGCCGTCGAATTGCCTCAACTTTTACCTTTCATGTGGTTTTCTGCGTCTTTTACGTCCCAGTAAGCCTTCGTTCTGCCTCCCGGAGGAGTGGGCGAGCCAAAAGCTTTGCCCGTAAAAGGGTTTTGCACGGAGAGGGGCCGCGTCATCAAGTTTTCTCCTGCGGGCCCACTCGTTTCACTGAACGCTTCAGCATCGGGCGGCGGCACAAAAGGTTTGGCATCGCACAGGCGCTGAGCTCCTCTTCCACTGCTGCTGCTGATGGCGTCGGGCGCAGGAGTAGATGCACCCTTCTCCTCTGACGGCGGTAACGGCCCAGCAGCAATGCCAGCTAGCCCCACCAAAAGCTCGCTGAAGTGCAAGTAAGCGCCACCCGAGAGGTGAGCATCCGTGGCCCAGTAATGGCCCCCGCATGCGTCACGCCCGCCTGGCGTCTGAGAGCACATTGAAAAGAAGGAGGGAGAAGCAAATGTAAAGTGCACCAAGGTGCATACATAGGAAAAAAGCAAGTACGCGCACATAAATTTGTATGTTATGTGTGCGAAGCAACGTCCAAATACCACATGTTTTACCTTGTCAAGAGGAAAGTAGGCGTAGTGCGGAAAGCGTGTGGTGAAGCCGCAGTTGTTGGTACCCGCAAGTGCATGGAGGTCTGCGTACGACACGCGCTCGGCAACATGTGGGAAAATTCTTGCCAGCCCTCCCACTTCAGCTCGAAGAATCTCGTACGCTACATGCTGCGCACGCCATGGTACATACCTGTGCGCCAAAGCCAAATGTTGCACATGTATGTGAGACTTGGGACATCAATGCAAGTAAACGGATCAAGGTGTTGAAATCTTGGCGCACTCACCCGTTGGCTGGGCTCGATGCTACGACGAGCATCGTGTGCGCCAAAAGCGGCGACTCCATTGCGCGGGCAGCATCACTCATCCAGCTCTGAACCTCCTTGCCAAACACCGCAGGCATCAAATCTCTGGCACTGTAGTGTGCCCCACCATTGACTATCACGAGGTCGGGACCGATTCCTGCATTCACCCACAACTGAAGCGAGTTGTTTTTGAACCGGTCAACATCGTCGCGAAAACAATCGCGGTTCTCCCAAGCAACGCACACTTGCCCTGCTTCGACGTTTTTTTTGGCGCGGGCCCGCATGCTGCTGAAGTCTCCTTTGTCATTATAAGTCCCAGTCAGCCCATGGTCTTTGTACCGTATCGTCTTGGGGTCCATCTGTGGGCCCGATTCCATTTTGCAGCCGTCGAATGAGGCGTTGCCAACATGGTTGTGCGCACAGCAGAACACGTGATCTGAAAACGCTGTAAAAGCAAGAGAAATGTAAAGGGAAGTAGTGAGAAGAAGAATGAAGTCAGCCTCCTAGGTACTTCGTATATCTAATAAAACAGTGGCCTTACCAATGCCGCGTTCAAAATTCGCAGACAGCGCAGCTGCCTTATTCCGGGTCAAAGCGCGTACAATTGCTTGAAACATTACTCGGCTATGACTGTCGCCTCGCAAATAAACCAGAACGCCAGAAGTTCGCCCGTTTGTGTCAGGTGTTTTACTCTGCACGATGCGAGCTATGGACTCAGGTATGCTCTTCAAATTGCACGCTTCGTGAAGTGCTTTGTTCTGGTTGCCGCTGTCCACAGATTTGGCGTTTGAAGCCTTAGTAGCAGCTTGAACACGGTCCCAATACTTCCACACTACAGTGGGATCTTTGACCATGTAAAGTTCATCCACGAAAGTTGGGTCAGTTTTATCAACCCACGTTATTTCATGCGGTACGTAGATGGCGCTCAAGTCACATGCGTGGCATCGTGCAGGTACTGCAGGCACGCTTCCTCGTGCTTCCACTGACTTCACGTAGACACCTAGCTCATGCATCGATTTAAGCGATGCTTGTTCTGCTCCGCCCCAACTCTCAGCGTTTCCAGGAAGCACGCATGAGAGGACAGCTGCCAGAGCGAGAGTTAATCCAGACGAAGTTCGCATACCTTATTTAACCTATTAGCTCTCGTATGAGTCAAGGTGTCGATAAAGAATGCAAATATATTTAGCCAAGCTTCCCAGCACAATAACCTGAATATGTTCCAAATTGCTATCACAACAGCAGCAAGCTATTGTTCAGCACACCAGCATGAACAGTGCACTGTGCACGATAATGGAATGATGATTCACGTCCTTAGATTCGCGCTCTGCCAATGAATAAAATAGTTCAGCTAAAAGTTTAGAGCACGCGATTACCACCAGTAGGTCAGTAGCTCAATAGTTATGCACATAAGGCTCTGCAAAGGGTGCGGTGTGTGCTATGCTATGTCTTCTTATGCGCTACCTCACTAGCTAGCTAGCTATCTGTAGAGCTAGCTACAGTGCTACAATAGTAGAGAGTTACAGTAGTCTGTCTGTAGTTGGTTTGGCTCTTCTTGGTCGGCTGAAAGAGATGATACTGTACTTAGTAGAGACGTAGAGACTGATCACTCTACTGATTGGCTGATTGGATGATGGGATGGTGCAAGCTACAGGGCTACAGGGTGTATTTTTACTGAAGAAGTTCCCGGAGGGATAATAACCCGTGGATTTAGAACTATTTTTAATCTTTGAGTATCCGTCAGAGTCATTCTGTCTTCAACAAAAAATGGGTGCGTGATTGACTGAACTCCCGTGGCCTCTGCGCGCAGCGTTTGCGTGTTTTTACCTATGGCGAATGCACGACTTGTACAGTATGAATGATGCGTATTCCAAGTTATTATATTTGATATCATAAGTGTTTAACTTTTCTGATTTGTGTGACCTGTTCTGGCAGCCCGCTTCACCGCCCTCGTGCTCGCGCTCTTCGCCATGTCGGCCGAAGCCTTTAACTTCGGCGGCAAGCCTAAGCCTGCTCCTGCGAAGATCACCAAGAAGGAACCTGAGGCTGCCACGGTGAGATTCGAGTCTTCAAATCGTTGTCTGGTTGTTCAAGGGCCCGAAGATTTTGCGTTCTAGAACGGGCTCGACATCTGGGGCTCACAATGCTTACTGGAGCTCTCACACACTTCTAGAACCAAATCGTGGCTAGGGATACACGTGCCGTCAAATTTTCAATTTTCCCGTACAGCAGCTATGATCTCATTTTGAAAGTCGTTGTTCGAAGTTCTCTACAGTAGTACATCCCAGTAGAGTGTTTCTCTTCGATGTTTCTCCCTTTTCCCAGTTCTATTTGTTTACGTATCTGCCATTTGTTCTATAGTTTTAATTCTCAATTGTTTCTCACTCACATCCAATTGAAAAAACATCATGTATACCAGGGCTCAAAGCAGCGCTCGTACAAGATTGGCGGCAAGACCCCAGGCCCTGAGTTGTACGACGACGGCCTCACCGACCTCGAGCGCCGCCTCGTGCAGGAGGGCAAAACCGCTGCCCTCGCTGGCGCTGCCAAGCAGCGTGGCATCTTCGTCCAGGGCAAGGGCTTTTAAAGCAAGGAAGCCCCCTTGGTTCAAATTTGCCTCTCTGCCTGGCGTCTCGCCTTCCCGCCTATTTACCCCCTGACGATCTTGATTTGAAGAACCGTGTGTTTTCCCACTCCTTGATGGATCTAGCAGCTTCGGCGCAGGAAAGCTGCTGAGACCGAGATGAGAGGCACATCTCTCTGCAAGATTATCTTATTCGAAGTAATTTATATGTCTCTAATTGATATCAATTACATGAATTATGAATTCGCCAGCGCCGGCGTAACCGCAAGCGGGTAAAGCACCATCTCTAATACTGGATACTTATTGATTTAAAATTTGTGATTGAAAATTAGAACTGATAGAAGGAGAGACCTTAAACCTCGTATTGTTTTCGTGAGGAGTATACGAACTTATAACAATAAAAAATAAAACAAAACAAGGGAGCAGAGTGGGATTCACACAGCATACAGCTAAACTCCCCCAGATAACGCGTATCGGATACACTTGATACAAATACAGGCGAATTCGAAAGCCGAAATTGGAAGTCCCGACAGATCTGAATAATTGACAACTGAATAACAAGACGGGAATATTCGCAAAGCGTTGGATTAATACAGACACCAACGCTATAATCACGTCCCTATTTCTAATCGTCGGAGTTGCTCAGCCGCGCCCAAATCCCACGGAAGCTCAACGTGGGGTCGAACCGTCTTCTGCTGCGGTTGAATCGCGTGGGCCCACCTTGGTCGTGTTTTTTTTCATCTTCATCTTGGTTGTGTTTCTGCTGCTTTTTGAGTTCGTGATCCGGTACATCGTGTTCATACAAATGCTTGTTATGCGTGCGTGCCTTGCAAAGCTCCTCCTGTACTTCAGGGGCTAAAGCACACCAGCCGTCGGATGCTTTCAAGGCGGCCCAGTTGGAAGTTGACCGAAATGCGTGGCTTCGCACTGCTGCAGCTAAGCGGGGCAAGCCTACGAGATGCGCAAAGTCCAGCAGAGCCGCTGCGTTGGCGCTGCAGTCGCAGATGCGCAACAGCAACCCTTCACAGAGCGCAACGAGCCGCGGCAAGCAGTACTGCTGGCCTAGGTACAAAGTGCTCATCACAAGCTCTGGAGTCGGTGCTTGCCCGCCAGTTGCTCTTCTCTTGCCGGTGGACAGCCCGCCACTGGCATCACCGCTAGACTGACCTTTGGAATTGCCGCCAGTAGTAGTGCCGCCTTCAGGGCAAGCAGGGTGGCAAGATGGGAAAAAGAGAGCATCTGTGTACAGGAAAGCGAGCACTGCTGAAAAAGCAGAGCGCTCGACGTCACTTGACAGGTTGATCACGCCGCTGCGCCCTTCTCGCATCGAAGACTTCAGCATGACAGCAATGGGGTCGTCTCGGAGCGTGAGGAGCACACGGTGAGCCAGCAGAGGCGGCGAAGGCGGCGGCGCATCTACATGTGGTGGTGGTGGTTGAAGAAGGTGAGAAGCACCACTGTAGCTGCGCTCGTCGTTCTCACTGTCCAATGAGCTGCTCTCTTCATCATAAATTTTCGAGTGCTTGGGCATGAAAGGGGCTTCACCAGGTGAATCGGACGGCAACCACGCACTACTGTCTGCTGCAGCTGCTGCAAGAGGATTTTGCAATTCAACCGTCGAACAGGCATGCCTCTCATCATCGTCATCACCAGCACTGTGATCTTCAGCCGCGCCAACCCCGACCGGTAGCACATAAGGGTCACTAGAGAAAGGTGAAAGAGGAGGCGGTTCGAAAGCAAACGACACGTCTGCAAAAACTGGTTCATCCACTAAGCTTGCTAAGTCGGACAGCAGAGTTGAAGGGCTCCATGCTAAACTTGGCTCCGACTCAACTGCTAGCACTCTAGCTGATTTCACAACATGCCATGCTAACGGCAATGCTCCGGCCTCTTCTTTGTCTTGTTCTTGCTCATCTCCCTTCGATTCAATTTGGTGGCGCGTCGCAGCATTTGGATTGACGTGCTCCTTCCAAGTACTAGATTTCCCTGCAGTTGTTGTCACTCCTTCCATTGTGGTTGTTGTTAATGCTGAGGACTTCAGCGTCCGAAGGATGTAGACTGAGTTGTCTGCTGGCGG
>Ga0307931_1000321_pt1 | contig 28717 bp, 20 predicted proteins | sample OrgLakmetageno47_FD_201816 | JGI IMG/M metagenome (GOLD analysis project Ga0307931, IMG submission 201816) | Saline water microbial communities from Organic Lake, Antarctica - #47 | ecosystem: Environmental > Aquatic > Non-marine Saline and Alkaline > Saline | place: Antarctica: Organic Lake...
GTCGGTGTGTCGCAGTGCAGCGTTTGCAGCGCTTCCCAGTCCTCCTCTCCCTGTAACAAAGGGCCCCCGTGGTCGACATTCACGTCGTTCAAGCCTAGGCCCAGCCCTAAACCCAGTCCTTCCACGTCGTCCAGAAACGCCATGTCCAAATCGCCACTGAGGCCGCTGGTTCCCGCAGGGGGATGGCCGTTGGCATTGCTGCTGCCGCCGTGGTGGCTGTGGTTGCCTAACGCCTCCACATCACTGCCACCGCCTGCAGTTTCAACGTTGCCATCGTTGCGGCCGCCGTCGCCTTCTTCCCCGCCAATCGCACTCACCACGCTACTGCCTACCCCACTACCCCCGATGGACGAGAGCCTGGGCGTCGCGACAGACGACCAGTCCAGAGAGTCACTTCGGTCTGGCCGCGTGGTGCCATCTCCCTGTGAGGACAGTGCATTCTCATTACTTGCACCGCTGCTGCTACCACCTGCGCTTCCCTTCGTAGCAGGGGTCGTGGCTGGCGCGCCGGTGCTACTCTCTGCCGCATTGTTTGTTGTACCGGTAGACTCCGAGTCTCCACTGCCAGTCGCCGCCGCAGCAGCTGCCGCAGCAGCCGCTGCTTCTTCAGCAAGCACTTCGTCTCGTGACTTGGCTTTGGAGAACCCGTCGTTGCCGTCGTCGCTCGTAAACACGTGCTGCACTTGCATCAGCTCTTTCCGTAAAAGCCGCCCTCGGAGCCGCTCCTTGCTCGCGTCTTTACCTTTGTCAGCTCCAGCCGCGGCAGCAGAAGGAGGGTTCGCTGCTGCTGCAGCTGGCGGCCGATACTTATCATCCCGGTCCCGTATTCGATCGCGGTCTCTCCGGTCTCGATCTTTGCTGCGGTCGCGGCGACCGGGTGGGCTGCGGCTGCGGTGACTCTTGTCGCGGGGCGGCGACCGGGACCGACTGCTGCGGCGTTGGTGGCTGCTGCTGCTGCGCCCTCTACTGCCGCCCCCACTGCCATTATTCTTACCGCCCCGTGGTGCGCGGCTGTCAGGTGGCGAGTCGTCGCGCGAGCGGCCGCTGCCCCCGCCCCGCCTGGGGGGAGAAGCTCTGGAAGCGCGCGGGCGGCCGCTACTCGGTGAAGCCGTACGATGGGCGCGCGCACCACCACCGCTGCGCTTACTGCCGCTGCCTCCTCTGCTGCGCTCTTCCGGCGATGACGACGGCGACCGTCGCGCGCTCTTGCTCCCGCGGTCGTCGCGTCTGCTGCGGTCTCGACTGCGGTCTCGGCTCCGATTTCGGCTGTGGTCCCGGCTACGATCCCGGCTACGGTCCCGGCTGTGGTCTCTGCTGTGGTCCCGGCTACGGTCTCGGCTACTCGCACTGCCGCCGCCGCCGCTGCGCGCGCTTGCTTTTTTGCTACCGGCCGCTGCTGCGCCACCGCTGCTACTGCTGCTGCCAGTGCTGCGCGCAGGTACGACATGAGCCGCAGGGGTTGCTGAAGTAGCATCGCCGGGGCCAGGGCGCACCCATATCCTGCGCCCGCTGGCCGCGTGGTAATAGTATACCTTGTTTTTCGAACTCCCAGGGTTTCCTCGGTTCAACACCTCCCAACCCGGCGGGAGCTCACCGCGCTCGTCCCGCGTTATGCGGTTCTGCGGCGGCGCGTTATCGCTCGGCCTTTTCTCGACGCTCCCCGGTGGAAGCTTCCGCGACCGCGGGTCTATGGGCCGACGGGCTGCTTTGGCAGCAGCTGCGGCCGCTGCAAGCGCTACTGGCTTCGAGGCGTCGTCATCGTCGTCATCGTCATCCTCGTAGTCTACGTCCTCTGACTCTCCGGAGTCCTCTGGCCCAGCGCCGTTTGATCTGCGCAGCTTCTCTAGAACATCTAATGCTCCGCCCGACCCGTCACTGTCACTACCGTTACTTTCATAGCCCGGCGGCACTGGTGGCTGCTCAGACCCCTCTACCTTCGGTGGTTCAGGCCTTGTCCACTGTTTGTCTCCACTTATTTCATTGTAAAAGTAGCTGAAATAGCGCAAGAGCGAAACATGTGGGTATCGATGAGATAGGTACTGAGAGATAATGCAGGTTATGCAAAGTATTGAGTTGCGGAGATAATCCGGTTCGACTACTATCCAACTTTAAGAAGACACACCGTCTATTGTGCGTCTTTGAAACCTTTTCTATCCAACCCGGGGGCATCGGCGGGGGCTCATTCAATGAGGGAGGCGGCGGTGGCTGCATCATCGCTACGTTCCCCGCCCTGAATTGCGCATAGATATAAGATGGTAAAAAGTGATAGCGCGGAGGTAAGGTATACGTAATAATGCCCAAATTACTACTGAGTATACAGATTTGATGGTCTGGCGATGTTAGCGGTTGCGACACATGGCACAAAAAGCTAAAAGGCAGTTGCGGCGATTTGAGTTTCCCTAACGGCGCCAGCAAAGGAGTCGCAAGGAAGAGACTGTGCTGACACTGAGATTGACTGCGGCATCGTCCTTTCGCAAATGTCTGACTATCCAACGCCCAGCATGAGCTCACCGGTAAGCGTTCTAAGCCAGGCTTCCCTCGCCCGTGAACCCAAACAGCAAACTGTGCGGTGGGGCGAAGCTTGAGTGAAGTCAGTGGAAGTATGAAGTGCATGCGTGGGTTCAATAACACGTAAGTTCGTAAGTTTGGATTCAGAAACCTGTCTCATTTGCTGCTTTGGAAGATGCTGGCTGGTGCTGATGATGATGTGTGATGTGCTGATGATGTGTGATGTGCTGATCAGCTGATCTTGCATTCATGCTTTCTCTTCCTCAAAAGATTTTCTGGCGAGCAGCACCGAAAGCGCGCTCCCATTCCTTGGTCGGTGCGATAACACACAGCTATGCGTTGCTTGTGAAATTCAATAGATTCTATATTCAATTCTTCATGCTGCCCGTCTCAATTTTGACTTTTGGTCCAATGGACCCTTTGGCAATCGGTATGGAGGCATTCATTTATCTTTCTCCACCGGGATCAAGCTTTTAAACCCGTTCTCACATTTCATTCCTACTTCGCGTCATTTGTGGACGATCGCAGTTACTCTTCCTACAAGCGAAGGAGTTCCAAGAGTGCCATGTTGAAGACGGCTTGGCTCATTTCCTACAACTTGGCCTCGGCTGCGGGCTGGGCATACGTCCTGTACCTCGCGCTGGTTGCTTTGGCTGACGGGAAGTCCGCAGCGGAAGCATGGGACACCTTCGGATTTCCGCTGATGGTGGTGCAAACCACGATGTCTTTCGAAGTCTTGCACGCCATCCTGGGCTTGGTGCGCTCGCCGGTGTTCGTGACCGGCATGCAGGTAGCGTCGCGGCTATGGGTGGTGTGGGGCGCCACCTATTACTCAGCCGCCAGCCAGCGCCACTGGAGCTTGTACCTCATGGTGGTGTCGTGGTGCTGCGCAGAAGTGCCGCGGTACCTGTTCTACGTGGCCAATTTGGCGCTGCCCTCGATTCCTTACCCCCTCTTTGCGACGCGCTACTCTTCCTTCATGGTGCTCTACCCCACGGGCATCACGGGCGGTAAGGATTTTCACTTTCTTTTTTGACTGATTACGCTCCAATTGACACGCATTCATTCTCTACTTCATCTGTCTATCTACTACCACACTGCTTTCACATATTTCGCTTAAACCCGTCATCCCTGATCCTTCCTCTTCCTTTCCCATTCTGTGTAAATTTCCATTGCAGAGATCTTCCAGTGCCTGGCGTCTCTGGACCATTGGAAAGCCAACGTGCCCGTGTGGTTTTACGCGCTCAAAGTGATTCTAGTTCTGTACGTGCCGGGGAGCCCGTTCATGATCATGAACATGGTGGGCAACCGCAAGTCGGCGTTCAAGAAGCGCAACGCGCCCCCGCCACCCGAACCCAACGGGCTGGTGTGGCCCGTCACCGACCACAAGTCGGGCGAGCGGGGCTCTACCGAGACCAACAAAGCCATCTGGCGCGCGTCCCTGGCCGCGGTGGACCCGGCGGGCGCCGAGAAGCTGCAAAAGGTGCGCAACTGGCGGTTCGGCTACGTGAAGCAGGTGGAAGCCAACGTGCGCGCGTCGCTGGCGTCGGGGGAGGCCGCCCTGGCGGTGGCGAAAGCGGGCCTGGCGGAAGCGCACCGCTTGTTCGAGTTTGCGCGCCCGGGCAAGACCACTATCTCGCTCAAGGACGCCATGGACACCTACACCGACGCAGCGTTTGAAACGGTGACCATCAAGGGCAATGGCAAAAAGACGGGTGCCATCGACTTGGCGATCCCGTACGGCGGCAAAATGGGCGCCCCTTACCACGACTTCAAGGACCAGCGCAACGACCTGATCAAGGGGGACGCGCTCCGAAAGCAGCTCGAGGCGTGGGCGACCGCGGGGGTGATTGAGCCCGACTGCGCCGCCGCTCTGGCAGCCGTGGCCGACCACCCGGAATGGCTGGACTTGTCGAACCACTACTTCGTGCTTCTCGGCGCGGGCTCGGCCATGGGCCCTCTGCCGCTGCTCTTGTCCCTCGGCGCCAACGTCTACGCCGTGGACATCGACCGACCCAACGTGTGGAAGAACTTGATTGGCAAAGCCCGCGCCGCGAGTGGCAGTTTTTCGTTCCCGGTGCGGGCGAGCAAGGCGGCGGGCAAGAACTTGAACAAGATGAGCGACGACGAGCTGGCGGACGTGGCGGGCGCCAACCTGCTCCAAGACACCCCCGAAATTGCTACCTGGCTCACTTCGGTGTGCCCGCAGCAGCGAGTCACGGTGGGCAACTACACCTACCTGGACGGCGCCCTTCACGTGCAGGTACACATGAGATCCGGTGTTTTCAAAACAAGAAAAGAAAGACTGCTTTTCTTGAGGTACTACTTTTTCTCACTTTTTCGTTCTCTTTTCTCTGTGCCAAAAAGATCTTCACGCATTCCCCGAATTCTTTGGAATAATCGTCGTTCTGTGCTTGGGTTATTCAATCAGTTGAGCTTGGCGTGCGACGCGATCATTGGCAAGCTCGCCGAGCAGCGCCCCGATTTGGCTCTGGCGTTCCTGTGCACCCCCACCGATTGCCACGTCATCCCCAAGGAAGCCCACGATGCGGCCAAGAAAAACCTCAAGGTATAATCGCCATTTCATAATGATTTTTCGCCTCCAGAGATTTCCTCCCTTTAAATAACTGGAGTGCATGCCTGCATGGCTTGCTTTCGTCCTTGGGTTTGAATTGCCGATTTTTCAAATGCGAACATGTATTTTCAACACAGTCTATTTCACCTTTTCATGTCGTGTCCTTGCCAGGCTGCGCCCTCGTGGCAGCACATGTTTGCGGGCGTCCTCGGCCTCAAGCCCAACGCCCTCAAGCCCGTCACCACTTCTGACAAGAACAAGGAAGACATTTACCTGGTGGACGGCACCGTCTCGGACCAGGGCCCCAACTACATCTTGGCGAAGCGCCTTCAGCACTGGCGCGCCGTGGTGGAGTTCAGCCAGGGCCACACCATTTCCTCCAACATTGCCCCCTCCACGGCCACCGCGTCGGTGGTCCACAACGCGCAGTTTGCCGCGGCCTACGGCGGCATGCACGTGTTCTCGCCCATGGAAGTGATGTACGCCGAGACTTCCAACGCAGTGATGGGGGCCCTCCTGGTCCACGACGTCCGGAACCCCGAAGCCCCCGCCAACGGCAAAAACAAGCTCAACAACCCGCTTCAGCTGTTCAGCTACGGGGGCTTCCACGGCGGCACCTGGCGCTGCGGCTGGAAAATGGGCACCATTGGGATCCCCTCTGCCGTGGTGTTTTACGCGAAAACCTACGGCCTCGTGGCGGGCGCAGTCACGGCTGCCTTCGTCGCGGGAGCTGCTAACTTCGTGATGAACTAGATTTAAGTCATTTATGCCGCTTGCCGCATGCCAACTTCGTGATGAACTAGAGTTAAGTAATTTATGCCGCTTGCCGCATGCCGCATGTCCCCTTGGTGGTCTTCTTGATTGAATGCTCCTTCAGCGATACGCGATACTCATCTCATTGGAAGGAAAGAAAGGAACAGGAAAGTGACTTAAGACTCGGACTATGACATCCTGAAGCCGCGGAAGTCGGAGATCCATTCTTCGGATCTTTCCTCTGTGAACTACATGGCGCTTCTTATTTTATGACTTCTTTCGAACTCGGACTTTACCCTTCTTGTTCTTAGTGCTCGGTAATGCACAGCACACTATGTGCTATAACTATAACTACTATAACTACAGCCTTGGTTACTTGTATGCATTAACTTTCAATTCCGCCCTTCCACTATCATATACTGCGCATTCCACAGTCAAATAAGTGCGACTGGCCCGTTTACTGTAGGTTTTAAAAGTAGTGACTAGTAATTTACTGGGCGGTGCGTTTGAATCTAAACCAGAAGAGGTGCTTCCCGCGCAGCAATTGGGCGTCAGTTGACAACCGGGTGGGCGCTTGGTGGTGGTTGGGAGTTGGTGTAGAAGAAGTAGAAGTAGAAGTCTGCTAGGCATTAGTTAAATAGAATGCCCATGTGAAAGGAAAGCTCACAGCAGTGGTAAGTTCAACCTCTATAACTTTCCTTTACAAGCGAGATCAGTTCCTACATTTCCCGGGTACTCACTCCGCCCTGAAAAGAAGAAAAAATGCGCATCGAGAAGAAACCCTGGCTTCATCTCTTTGTGTCTTTGAGTATACTTCGAACTGTGCTGGATACGTAGACTTATGGTGCGCTCCAATTCAGGATACCAACTTTGCGATCAAATTCGGCTATGTTTGCTGTGTTCTTCGTCAGTAAGTCAGAAGGACTGTGTACGCCAGGGATGAAGTCGAGCCAGATAAGTCCACTATCAAGTGCGTCTTCAACGTAAAAATATGCCAATTTTTACGATGCGACTTTCCATGAGTGCATGCCATGTTGAATCTGCGAGATTGCCAGCTTGCTATCGTCAATCGTCAAGGACACGGACACATCCATGTGGTTGGTGCATGAATTCAGCTTAAAGGCCAGTCAAAAATTTTATTATTACGACATCCGAAACCATGGCTTTGGCTTTTGCTTTTCAGTAGATGTGAGGCTTACAGTAGTTTACCGTCGCGTTTTCCAAGATAATGCAGCCCCATTTAGTAATGCCGCTGCGTCCGATGTTGCCTTTATTCTATCGTGCGGGAAGTAGCCGGGGCGGGGTAGCGAGAAGTCGCGTGTCCGCGAGAAGAGTCACATTTGGTGAGCGAGCCAAGGAACGATCAACATAGACCGAAGAACCATTCGGGGTGCCGTCCGAGCCCGAGTTTGAAGAATAAGCAGGGTTAAAAGAATCATTCGCAGGGGATTAAATTTAGAGTACTGGCTGCCATATACCTGTAGAAGAAGTAGAAGTCCGCTAGTCATTAGTTAAATTTGAAAATTATGTGAAAGGAAAGCACACAGCAGCGATAAGTTCAAACTCTGTAACTTCCCTTTGCAGGCGAGATCAGTTCCTACAGTTGGGAGGTGTTCTCTTATACTCCCTTATACGTGCACCATTTCACCGAATACCCCCCCCCCCGTAGCGCTCCTCTGATAGCTCCGAATAGTATAGTATAGCAGCCCTCACTGAGCCTCACTTTTATGCCGTGTGTCTGTCTGCTACTGCCTGCTGCCCTTGCCTTATATCACGATTTGTGCGCTATTCGTTCTTCTACATCCCAAGCCTCTGTCGTGCCATCGCGTTCCCTTGACTAGCTGCACTCTTGTACCACCGAAATGCCTTTGAGTTGCTCTGCGCAACACCGAGACCACCCTCAAATAGCACTCCGAGTAGGTATTGCGCTTCATTAAACCCTTGGTCAGCAGCCATCTTGCACCATTTCGCTGCTTCCGTATAGTTCTTCGCTATTCCAATGCCGTTCATATAATTAAAACCAACGTTGTATTGCGCCATCGCAATTCCTTGCTCAGCTGCCTTCAAAAACCATCGCATTACCTCCGTATCGCTCTTTACCATACCGCGGCCTTTAGCAACCATGATCCCCATGTGGAATTGTGCCCGCGCTACTCCTTGATCAGCTGCCTTCTTGAGCCACCTAACCGCCTTTACGTAACACTGCGCCACGCCTTGACCTTCATCATACATACTTCCAAGATAGTATTGTGCTTCCGCGAAACCTTGATCAGCTGCTCTTTGGTACCAACGCGCTGCCTCCGCGTTATTTTGTGCCACACCACGGCCTAAATGAAACATGCGAGCTAGACTAAACTGTGACAGTACATTCCCCCGGTTGGCAGCCTCGCGAAACCAGTGCACTGCCTCCACGTCGCTTTGTACCACTCCAGTGCCCTTCTTCAACATGATTCCCAAACTTTGTTGCGCCTCTGCAGATCCTTGAAGGGCAGCCTTTTTAAACCAACGCACCGCCTCTTCGTCGCTTTGCTGTACTCCAGTGCCGTTCTTATACATGAGACCTAAATTAAACTGCGCTTCTTGAACGCCCTGATCAGCTGCTTCCCGATACCAGCGCGCCGCCTCCACATGGCTCTGTGTCACGCCACGACCTGAATCATACATGACTCCAAGCTCATACTGTGCCTGCGAATCGCCATGGTTCGCTGCCAAATCGAACCAGCGCGCAGCCTCCACGATGCCCTGCGGCACCCCCATGCCGTCCCTAAACATAGTTGCAAGATTGAAATACGCATGCGCATGCCCTTCGTCAGCTACTGCCCGCCACCCATCCATAGCGGCATCTAATTCGCGCTGTGCCGAAGCTGGGAGGGTAAGCCAAGACGCATTTCCCTCTCGACGAGGCGGTAAACACTTAGGAAACGCCGTGTGGCCTCCTCAAATTCCTTGTCAGGTCCAGGGGGCAGGGGGGCGCGGCACAGAGGGCACGCCTGCTGCACTCCGAATTTGTGCAACTGCGCCACGCACGTATCGTGAAAGGCGTGGGCACATTGCAAAATGGTAGCAGCAGCACTGGACAAAGGACTCAAGCAAATAGCGCACTCTTCGCCACTATTTGCCCACTGCGCGCCCCTAGGAGCTCCCGGAGAAGTCTGGCACTGTGGCAACTGGTCGGCTTTAGCTATGCAATTCTGCTTGTGATTAGCTTTCCAGTGTGCCCGCTGACATTCCCTTCTGCAGTACACCTCGAGCCCACATCGAGAACAAGCCGAAAGCTTCGGGGCTCTGGCGCTACCTTCGGGCGCGTGACAATTACTGCAGACCTTGTCCTTAGAATTGGGTATCTTCTTGGTCCTTTGAAAAGTCGTCATAACGGAAGCTGCTAGCGTCCAGCTAGAGCTAGAGCTAGAGCTAAGATTCTCTTTCCCCTTCGTGTAGTGTCGCTCATTTGCTGATATCGATATATCGATATCGATACTCGGTGCTTTTCGTCATTCGTCACCGCACCGACGAGCCGACGAGACAAACAAAAATAATACGTCAGTCAAATGACCCACCTGGTCATGATTCAAGAATAGTCAATAGTGTCAATATTTGGCCCGAGCTCCAAGATACCGGATTCCGACAGGAGGTAATAATTAAGATACTTCTGGAAATTTCGAGCAAGGAAGTTCGTAGTGATGGTTTACTCGTCATTGGCGTGGTGGTAACGCAATACGTAAACATCCCGACCAACGACCAACGTCAAGAGAGGCAGCACCTTGGCTGCTTTTTACGGCGGCCATCGAGATATATTACGCAATTTCGTTTCGATTTCATTTGATAAGGCGAAATCGGCGAAATTTCGTTTACCGAAATCCACTAAACGCCAAAGGGAACCATATACATATACAGCCGAAATGGGGGGGAGGGGGGGGGGGTGTCGATAAATAGAAGGCACAAAACGAAGGTAAGGTAGCAACCGGATATCTAGCTAGCCCCCCCCCTGTGCCGCAGTATCTTCTTCAATCTTTTCCAGGGGCACTTCCTTGCGAGAGACATAATTCCTGAATGCGCCGCTTTCGACAAGCGACAAGCCTTAGGTGGTCGCGCTTGGGCCTCGTTGCTCGTCGCTCGTCGCTGAATTTATCGCTGACAGTTGTCGTCGCTGTTGTCGTCGCCATACACATACACAAAGAACCGAGGTTCGTCCAATCAGGGAGCCGCAACGAAATTTCGTATATGTATCCAAATTCAGACGAAACGAAATCCCGTAAAAAGCAGCCAAGGGCAACACGGCTTATGTGGAAGGTGTAGTATTTCTGTTGTGTTTTTATTTGAGGTTTCTGAGTAAGTTCTCTTTGGGTATTTATAAAACGTGAAATTGAATATTCTGATGATAGCCATAGCTCCACAGAAGTAATGCCTTGCCTTTCTAAAAATGAGCAGAAAATTCATCAGCCAATCCACGTGCACTCTACTATCGCTCGGTTTAAAAACTCGTCAGCTGCGTTTTCATCTCCACTTCCACTTCCATGGGCTCCATGCTGCCTCGCTTCGGCTTGGAGACTGCGGACGACCGTTCCATGAAGGCTTCGACGTTAGTGGGCGCCCGTGGTCGCTCTGACGGTGGGCCTGCGGTGTCGAGCAAAGCATTCGTAGTGCCCGGGGCACTGCTACTGCTGCCAGTGGCATTGCCATTGCCTTCCAGCTCGGGCAAGATCGGGAGGTTGGGGGGCGCGTAACGGCGGAGCAAGAGCGACGAGACCACCACGCACACGCTGCTCAGCGCCATGGCCAGTCCCGCCACTTCGGGGGGTAAACGCCGGCGGTTGGCGGGGTACAGGGCCCCCGCAGCAATGGGGATCCCCAGGCAGTTGAACACCAAGGAAAAGAGCATGTTGAGCTGAATCCGTTGGAAAATTACGCGGCTCAAGTCAATGGCTACCACCACGTCACGCAAGTCCGAATGCATGAGCACCACCTTGGACCAGGATACAGTAGAAACAACAGCAGCAGTAGAGAAACGGGATAGCAAAGAATGAACGACGAATGATGCAGTGCGCGTGCGCGCATGCAGAGAGGAAAATCACACATCTAAGAATAAGGTATTGAAGCAGTAGGCTTCATTATGGAAGCCGTAACCCCCAAAAGACAACAAGGTGCAACTAGGCACACAACGACGAGAGCGCACAACTCACCGAGGCCGCTTCAATGGCAACATCCGTGCCCGCCCCAATGGCCATGCCCACATCAGCTTCAGCAATAGCGGGTGAATCGTTCACTCCGTCACCAACCATTGCCTGTATGTTGGAGACAAGTAAGATGGCGATCAAAAACAGAAAAAGAGAAACACGAGATTGGACTAGTGGTAGGAATCCGAATGTACACACGAGCAGACCTCGTAAAAACTATCATGGTATAAGTTCTAAAAAATAGGATACACAGTCTTGAAGTCTACCCTGCCCTGCTTGGCACTTACCACGAGGCGTTTCGGTGGCAGGGTGTTGGCGCCTGGAATGAGGGCTTCAGTCATGCGGAGACTTGAGGGAGCGCTCGCGTCGTTTCCGTGCTTGCCACTGAGCACTTGGTAACAAGTGATGAGCCACTCTTTGATAGGGTTGCTGTTGTCTTGGGCGTGAAAGGGGCTGCGAGAAGAATACGCACCCCCCGTTGACGACGGGGCATGCCGCAAGCGACGCACTTGTTCCGCTTTGTCCCCAGGTTTCACCTAATGCATACACAAAAGCACGCACGCGTGCACGCACAACCCAAGTTTTAAACAAAACGTTTATATTCTTAAATCTTGGAAATATATAGTATCAAGAACGCCACGAAAGCGGTTCGAAGACATCTCATCAGCATTAATAAAATAAATGAAGGGTCGTCTCGCACTCGTTACCTCGGCCAGCACGTTGACGATGCCCACGCGCCTCGCCACCGCGTGCGCAGTCCGCCGGTTGTCGCCGCTCGCCATCCACACTTCCACCCCTAGTCTGCCCAGAGCCGCCACAGTGGTGCGGGTCTCCGGCCGCAACGTGTCGGAGACCGCTATCGAACCCGCCACGAACCCGCCTCCTACCCCGTTGGGCTCATCGCTGGCCGCTGAACCACCAGTCGTGTTGTTGTTGTTGTTCTTGTTGTCGTCCCCGGAGGCAGCCGCCGCGGCGAGTGCGGCATCGGCCGGCAGAGCGCGCAAGTACACGAAGAGCACGGTTTGCCCGTCTTCTTCGCAACGGCGCGCGCGGGCTTCCTGGGCAGCGGTCAGCCGGGCCCCGTCTCCTCCCTTGGCGCGGAGGAAGGCGCGGGTCCCCACGGACACTTCGAGGCACAGTTCCTCGCCAATGCCCGTTTCCCCCCCTTGAGGTGGCGGGGAATTCGCCCCCGCCATTTGCTTGAGCTCGCTCCACGGAGACTTCAGCAGGCAACTCACTCCCGACCCCACACTGTTCGCGAAGCCCACGGCAGGCGCCAAAGGGGGCAGCTCTTGCGGCGCGCCACCACTTCGACCACTCCGTCCAGGTTGCCACGCCGCCGAGCGTCCAGCAGCTTTCTGGTTCGCTGCCGTGGTTTCCGCGTCGGACTTCGCTGCCGCCACCACTGCCCGCGCTAGCGGGTGCTCCGAAGCCGCTTCGCAGCTAGCCGCGCACCACAGCAGCTGCTCGGCGGAGAGCACGGGCTCCGGCAGCGGGGTGGCTTGTTCGGTGCCGTCGGCAGCCCAGTTGGACACGCTTTCCCGGCTCACGCTCACCCGGCTCGCGTAGGCGTTGCTGCCAGCAGCAGCTTCGACGGGCTCTCTGAGAGGCTCGTGGTAGACCTCCACTTCGGTTACCACTGGTTTCCCGTGGGTCAAAGTCCCCGTCTTGTCGAACACCACTGCCCCTACGGCGTGCGCTGACTCCAACGCCGCTCCACCTTTGATGAGCACCCCTAGCGAGGCCCCCACCCCGGTGCCCACCATGACCGCGGTAGGGACCGCTAAGCCCAGGGCACAGGGGCAGGCAATCACCAAAACCGAGACCCCAAAGAGCAAGCTGAAGACCCCTTCTCCCTCGGCGGCATACCAGTCTGCTGGCACACTTCCCGCCACGATGCCCAGAGCCCAGGCGACGGACGCCACCACGGAAATCACCAACACCACCGGCACGAAGCGCGCTGAGACGTAGTCCGCGTAGTACTGAAAGAGAATTAAAATACACACATACACCAAGCGCAGAAGGAAAGGAATTGGAATGCCGGAGGGCAAGGCAAGCGTGTGTGAAGGCGAATTTGGGATCAATGAAATCGTATGCAATTCTTGTGCGTACTTAAGCAGTAACACATGCACCAGAAAGACAGTAACAGGAAGAGGAAAGAAACAAACAAGGAAAAGAGGAAGAGGTTATAGGATCGTTCTTTTTCAAAAGGTATTCCATACCTGAATGGGCGCTTTCGAGCCTTGCGCTTCTTCCACCAGTCGCACGATGCCTTGCAGAGCGGTGGTAGCCCCCACCCCTGTAGCTCGCACCCAGATCGGGCCCGTCACGTTCACCGTGCCGCCGAGGACGCTGTCTCCAGGGCGCTTGGTCACTGGCATCGCTTCACCCGTGAGCATCGCTTCGTCGACTGCAGCGTAACTAAGAGGCACAAAGACAGGCAAGGGAGAAGACGGTTAGAGAAATGAGGAAGCAGGAATATGCGTGTGTGATTAATGGAGGGCGTAATGTCGGCGAGGATACCCGAAAAGGGCCACGGCAAATTAGGCAAGCAAGCGCGGTCTTTCATTCACTGAGGTTTTGAATTTGAAAAGAAGGCAGTAGCTGCATCAGCATTTACAGGGCATATTTGCTCACCCGCCGTGGCTCAGCGACTTGGCCAGCGTGCCGTCACACGGAAGCCGCTCGCCCCCTAACACCAGCACCAAATCCCCGCGCTGCAGCATCGCAATCGGGACCACCTTCTCTTCGTACTGGCCGCTGTTCCCCGCGCCTTCTACCCCCCCGCCGGCGCCTGCGGGCATCAGCAGAGTGGCCTCCGAAGCTTCCAGTTGCAGCAGCGTGCGCACCTGGGGGGAGGGGGGGGGTTGTAACATTTTTTTTCCCATGTATACGCACACGCACGAACGTGCGTACCCAACGTGAAGCCCAGAAGAAAAAAAGAAGAGAAAGAAAGAAAGAAAGATGAAAAGATGAGAAAACGTGCAACAAAGAGAAACGGACGTGCACGTCTCAATTCCATGTGCAAAACAGGCAAAAAGCCGCTTACCGCGCTGCCAGTCTTAGACTTGGAGTAGGACTGCAGCCAGCCGCCTAAGGCCACGAAGGTGATGAGCACCGCCGAAGTCTCAAAGAACACGTCATCGTCGCTTTGGTGGAGGGCATCTCGAGCAGCCAGGCCAAACATCCCTGTATCGACGAGGACCACGGCCACGGAATAGAAATACGCCACCTGAAGAAAGCGGCAGAAAATGCACAGGGGAAGGGTGTGGTGTGAGCATAGTTCAGTCGAAAGAAAGGTGATCGGAGATATTGCTAAGGAAACAAGATGTATCGCATTGCAAAGGATGAGAGGCATGGAATGAATATGAAGACAAAAAAGAAGAGGCCAAGAGCTAATAATAGACAACAACAAGAAAACAAGGAGAGTGAGAGAGATCTTAAGCAAAAAAGAATCAGTTCAAAGCTGCGCAACGACGTACCGAAGTCCCAATCGCAATGAGCACGTCCATGTTGCTGCTGCCGTGCTTCAAGGCGGCCCACGCTCGCCTGTAAAACTGGGCCCCAACCCCGAGCTGCACGGGGGTGCACAACACGAACTGAATGAACAAGTCCAAGCGCAGGGTGCCTCCGCGCTCGTTGGGGCCTCCGTTCTCGTCGGTGGCCATGTCGTCGGACGACACGTCGAGCAAGTTGGTCCGCAGCGGCTTCATGGCCAGGTCCCAATGCATCAGGCCCATGGTCATGATGAACAGCGGCAGCGTCAACGCGAAGGAAATCAGGAAGCTGCGCTTCAGTGCTGCGGTGTTCGCAGCCTGCGCAGCATCCAACAAGTCGCTCTGGGCCGTACCGGCGGGGACCGTGGCCTCATACCCCGCTCCCTGCATGACGCTCATAAAGGTACGCACTCCGACTCCGTCCAATTCCGCGTCCCAGGTGACCTTGAGCGTGTTGGAAGTTGGCCAATTGCTGTCGCAGGTGAAGACCCCATCAATGTTTTTCAGCACTTGCGCAATCCGCACTGGGTCAGCCTCGCACACCATTCCGCGCACTTCAAGGTCGCACGACGCTACGACCCCGCTCCCACCGCCTTCCCCGCCGCCGCCGCCTACAGGCAGGGCGGAGTAGCCCGCGTTCACGATAGCCTTGACGATGCGCGCCACTTCACCCCCGCCGCCGTTGCCGGCCTCCATGGCCTGGCTGTTGTTGCCTCCACCGCTGTTCATGGCAAGGGGCGAGTAGCGCACGGTAGTGCGGCCCGTCAGGAAGTTCACAGAGACGTCCTCAACGCCTTTCAGCTTGCGCAACACCAGCTCGACGCGGCTGGAGCAGGCAGCACACGACATGCCCCCAACCGCGAGCGCTGCAACACACGACGAAGGAGTTGGGCCGCCACTGCTGCCGTTGCCAGCGCCGCCCGATTTTTGCTGTACAGCACCCGGAGACGCACTGCTGCCGTAGCTGGTGCTGGCGTAAGGGGAGGGCACCCGCGCTGGGAGGTGGTCGTCGTCGCGAGGCGCCTGCGGGGCCACCGAGGAGCGGCCCACGTTGACGTAGTCGTCCCACAGCATGGCCGTGTACCCGCTGGTGGCTAGTGCAGTCTTTACGGACCGGATCGCGGCGGAGTGCCCACTGCTCGAGGGCTGAAACGTGATTTGCACGCTGGACTCGATGAGGTTCACCTGGTGCTTGGCAATGGCGGCCGTGCCAATGGCGTCGAGCGCGTCTTCCACCCACCGCTGGCAGCTCCGGCTGTACATGGTGGCCACGTGCATTTTCACTACGTCCGAGCGCCCAAAGTTGCTGAATCCGCTGGCGGTAATGCTGCTCGCGTTGGCACTCGTTCCTGGAGTAGTAGTGGTGGTGGTGGCGGCACTAGTTGAGCCACCATAATTGCTGCCCGGGGCCGCTGCCGCCGCACCCGCTTCGGCCTGCTTGAGCAACTCGGCACCCTTTGCGGGTGACAAAACTTCAGCGTCAAACCCAATGGCGTCAATGGCAGCAGCAGCAGCGGCGCCAACGTCCTTGGCAGACGCGCCTTCGACGACAGTGTACGATGCGTAGCCTACGGGCTCGAGCACCACATTTGCGCTGGCCACGCCAGCGAGTTCGGAGGTCGCCTTGGTGACGGACGCAGTGCACGCCCCACAAAACATGCCGTCCACTTTCACCACCACCACAGAAGAGGAAGCGGTGGAAGATTCACCACTGCCTTCGGTGCTGGTTGCAGCAGAGGTATCTCCCCCCACGGCCACTCCGTCACGCCACGATGGCGGCTCGTCCCATGTGGTGAGCTGCGTGATGCTGCAAGAGTAGTAATAATTTCCTGACGCAGCATCGACGTACCGCACGTAGTCTTTGTCGGGCGGCGGTGGCGGTGGAGGAACGGGGGGTGCTGCGGTGCCATTCGTCGCGGGTGTTGGATCGGTGTTGGCAGTCGCGTCGAATCCTGCTTCTTCGATCGCGTCCACGATCTGCGCAATTTGCTGGGACGTGGGCGGTCCGTCACTAGATTTAAATGTGTAAGTAGCCTGCCCTGGCGGCCCCAGCTCCACGTTCACGCTGGCCACTCCTGGAAGCGATCCAGTGGCACGCTCCACGGCTCCAGTGCATGCCCCGCAAACCATGCCTTCCACAGAAACATGCACCGTATACTCCATCACGTGCGACCTAACACCGAATGATCGAAAATGTATTTAACAATCCCCTCGTTGTTCGCGAGGTTATCCTTAGATCGATCTGTGAGGGGCAGGCCTATTTATCCCCAAATGTCCAATGGGCAGATGGGCATTATTGTCCAATGTCAAGCTAAAAGCTCTTCTTCCTGGCCCTGCGGCAGTACAAAAAAAAGTATAGGGTATCGCTTGGTACACATGAATTCGTTTTTTTACGAGCAATGATCTTTGATGCGTGTACGCAGTTCGTACTCATCGTAGAATCCAAATTGCTTCAACCGCGTCGCCATGGTGCGCTTGACGCTAAGAGCAGCCTCACAGCCTCACACAATGATATTACAACAGTGGCATCAACTCGACCTTCAATTCTAAGCAGTTTCTAAGCCTCATGTATCCGTTATCTTGTTTTGCTTACCCTTTGTACCTTCAGGCTCGCTTTGCTCATACACAAAGAACCGAGGTTCGTCCAATCAGGGAGCCGCAACGAAATTTCGTATATGTATCCAAATTCAGACGAAACGAAATCCCGTAAAAAGCAGCCAAGGGCAACACGGCTTATGTGGAAGGTGTAGTATTTCTGTTGTGTTTTTATTTGAGGTTTCTGAGTAAGTTCTCTTTGGGTATTTATAAAACGTGAAATTGAATATTCTGATGATAGCCATAGCTCCACAGAAGTAATGCCTTGCCTTTCTAAAAATGAGCAGAAAATTCATCAGCCAATCCACGTGCACTCTACTATCGCTCGGTTTAAAAACTCGTCAGCTGCGTTTTCATCTCCACTTCCACTTCCATGGGCTCCATGCTGCCTCGCTTCGGCTTGGAGACTGCGGACGACCGTTCCATGAAGGCTTCGACGTTAGTGGGCGCCCGTGGTCGCTCTGACGGTGGGCCTGCGGTGTCGAGCAAAGCATTCGTAGTGCCCGGGGCACTGCTACTGCTGCCAGTGGCATTGCCATTGCCTTCCAGCTCGGGCAAGATCGGGAGGTTGGGGGGCGCGTAACGGCGGAGCAAGAGCGACGAGACCACCACGCACACGCTGCTCAGCGCCATGGCCAGTCCCGCCACTTCGGGGGGTAAACGCCGGCGGTTGGCGGGGTACAGGGCCCCCGCAGCAATGGGGATCCCCAGGCAGTTGAACACCAAGGAAAAGAGCATGTTGAGCTGAATCCGTTGGAAAATTACGCGGCTCAAGTCAATGGCTACCACCACGTCACGCAAGTCCGAATGCATGAGCACCACCTTGGACCAGGATACAGTAGAAACAACAGCAGCAGTAGAGAAACGGGATAGCAAAGAATGAACGACGAATGATGCAGTGCGCGTGCGCGCATGCAGAGAGGAAAATCACACATCTAAGAATAAGGTATTGAAGCAGTAGGCTTCATTATGGAAGCCGTAACCCCCAAAAGACAACAAGGTGCAACTAGGCACACAACGACGAGAGCGCACAACTCACCGAGGCCGCTTCAATGGCAACATCCGTGCCCGCCCCAATGGCCATGCCCACATCAGCTTCAGCAATAGCGGGTGAATCGTTCACTCCGTCACCAACCATTGCCTGTATGTTGGAGACAAGTAAGATGGCGATCAAAAACAGAAAAAGAGAAACACGAGATTGGACTAGTGGTAGGAATCCGAATGTACACACGAGCAGACCTCGTAAAAACTATCATGGTATAAGTTCTAAAAAATAGGATACACAGTCTTGAAGTCTACCCTGCCCTGCTTGGCACTTACCACGAGGCGTTTCGGTGGCAGGGTGTTGGCGCCTGGAATGAGGGCTTCAGTCATGCGGAGACTTGAGGGAGCGCTCGCGTCGTTTCCGTGCTTGCCACTGAGCACTTGGTAACAAGTGATGAGCCACTCTTTGATAGGGTTGCTGTTGTCTTGGGCGTGAAAGGGGCTGCGAGAAGAATACGCACCCCCCGTTGACGACGGGGCATGCCGCAAGCGACGCACTTGTTCCGCTTTGTCCCCAGGTTTCACCTAATGCATACACAAAAGCACGCACGCGTGCACGCACAACCCAAGTTTTAAACAAAACGTTTATATTCTTAAATCTTGGAAATATATAGTATCAAGAACGCCACGAAAGCGGTTCGAAGACATCTCATCAGCATTAATAAAATAAATGAAGGGTCGTCTCGCACTCGTTACCTCGGCCAGCACGTTGACGATGCCCACGCGCCTCGCCACCGCGTGCGCAGTCCGCCGGTTGTCGCCGCTCGCCATCCACACTTCCACCCCTAGTCTGCCCAGAGCCGCCACAGTGGTGCGGGTCTCCGGCCGCAACGTGTCGGAGACCGCTATCGAACCCGCCACGAACCCGCCTCCTACCCCGTTGGGCTCATCGCTGGCCGCTGAACCACCAGTCGTGTTGTTGTTGTTGTTCTTGTTGTCGTCCCCGGAGGCAGCCGCCGCGGCGAGTGCGGCATCGGCCGGCAGAGCGCGCAAGTACACGAAGAGCACGGTTTGCCCGTCTTCTTCGCAACGGCGCGCGCGGGCTTCCTGGGCAGCGGTCAGCCGGGCCCCGTCTCCTCCCTTGGCGCGGAGGAAGGCGCGGGTCCCCACGGACACTTCGAGGCACAGTTCCTCGCCAATGCCCGTTTCCCCCCCTTGAGGTGGCGGGGAATTCGCCCCCGCCATTTGCTTGAGCTCGCTCCACGGAGACTTCAGCAGGCAACTCACTCCCGACCCCACACTGTTCGCGAAGCCCACGGCAGGCGCCAAAGGGGGCAGCTCTTGCGGCGCGCCACCACTTCGACCACTCCGTCCAGGTTGCCACGCCGCCGAGCGTCCAGCAGCTTTCTGGTTCGCTGCCGTGGTTTCCGCGTCGGACTTCGCTGCCGCCACCACTGCCCGCGCTAGCGGGTGCTCCGAAGCCGCTTCGCAGCTAGCCGCGCACCACAGCAGCTGCTCGGCGGAGAGCACGGGCTCCGGCAGCGGGGTGGCTTGTTCGGTGCCGTCGGCAGCCCAGTTGGACACGCTTTCCCGGCTCACGCTCACCCGGCTCGCGTAGGCGTTGCTGCCAGCAGCAGCTTCGACGGGCTCTCTGAGAGGCTCGTGGTAGACCTCCACTTCGGTTACCACTGGTTTCCCGTGGGTCAAAGTCCCCGTCTTGTCGAACACCACTGCCCCTACGGCGTGCGCTGACTCCAACGCCGCTCCACCTTTGATGAGCACCCCTAGCGAGGCCCCCACCCCGGTGCCCACCATGACCGCGGTAGGGACCGCTAAGCCCAGGGCACAGGGGCAGGCAATCACCAAAACCGAGACCCCAAAGAGCAAGCTGAAGACCCCTTCTCCCTCGGCGGCATACCAGTCTGCTGGCACACTTCCCGCCACGATGCCCAGAGCCCAGGCGACGGACGCCACCACGGAAATCACCAACACCACCGGCACGAAGCGCGCTGAGACGTAGTCCGCGTAGTACTGAAAGAGAATTAAAATACACACATACACCAAGCGCAGAAGGAAAGGAATTGGAATGCCGGAGGGCAAGGCAAGCGTGTGTGAAGGCGAATTTGGGATCAATGAAATCGTATGCAATTCTTGTGCGTACTTAAGCAGTAACACATGCACCAGAAAGACAGTAACAGGAAGAGGAAAGAAACAAACAAGGAAAAGAGGAAGAGGTTATAGGATCGTTCTTTTTCAAAAGGTATTCCATACCTGAATGGGCGCTTTCGAGCCTTGCGCTTCTTCCACCAGTCGCACGATGCCTTGCAGAGCGGTGGTAGCCCCCACCCCTGTAGCTCGCACCCAGATCGGGCCCGTCACGTTCACCGTGCCGCCGAGGACGCTGTCTCCAGGGCGCTTGGTCACTGGCATCGCTTCACCCGTGAGCATCGCTTCGTCGACTGCAGCGTAACTAAGAGGCACAAAGACAGGCAAGGGAGAAGACGGTTAGAGAAATGAGGAAGCAGGAATATGCGTGTGTGATTAATGGAGGGCGTAATGTCGGCGAGGATACCCGAAAAGGGCCACGGCAAATTAGGCAAGCAAGCGCGGTCTTTCATTCACTGAGGTTTTGAATTTGAAAAGAAGGCAGTAGCTGCATCAGCATTTACAGGGCATATTTGCTCACCCGCCGTGGCTCAGCGACTTGGCCAGCGTGCCGTCACACGGAAGCCGCTCGCCCCCTAACACCAGCACCAAATCCCCGCGCTGCAGCATCGCAATCGGGACCACCTTCTCTTCGTACTGGCCGCTGTTCCCCGCGCCTTCTACCCCCCCGCCGGCGCCTGCGGGCATCAGCAGAGTGGCCTCCGAAGCTTCCAGTTGCAGCAGCGTGCGCACCTGGGGGGAGGGGGGGGGTTGTAACATTTTTTTTCCCATGTATACGCACACGCACGAACGTGCGTACCCAACGTGAAGCCCAGAAGAAAAAAAGAAGAGAAAGAAAGAAAGAAAGATGAAAAGATGAGAAAACGTGCAACAAAGAGAAACGGACGTGCACGTCTCAATTCCATGTGCAAAACAGGCAAAAAGCCGCTTACCGCGCTGCCAGTCTTAGACTTGGAGTAGGACTGCAGCCAGCCGCCTAAGGCCACGAAGGTGATGAGCACCGCCGAAGTCTCAAAGAACACGTCATCGTCGCTTTGGTGGAGGGCATCTCGAGCAGCCAGGCCAAACATCCCTGTATCGACGAGGACCACGGCCACGGAATAGAAATACGCCACCTGAAGAAAGCGGCAGAAAATGCACAGGGGAAGGGTGTGGTGTGAGCATAGTTCAGTCGAAAGAAAGGTGATCGGAGATATTGCTAAGGAAACAAGATGTATCGCATTGCAAAGGATGAGAGGCATGGAATGAATATGAAGACAAAAAAGAAGAGGCCAAGAGCTAATAATAGACAACAACAAGAAAACAAGGAGAGTGAGAGAGATCTTAAGCAAAAAAGAATCAGTTCAAAGCTGCGCAACGACGTACCGAAGTCCCAATCGCAATGAGCACGTCCATGTTGCTGCTGCCGTGCTTCAAGGCGGCCCACGCTCGCCTGTAAAACTGGGCCCCAACCCCGAGCTGCACGGGGGTGCACAACACGAACTGAATGAACAAGTCCAAGCGCAGGGTGCCTCCGCGCTCGTTGGGGCCTCCGTTCTCGTCGGTGGCCATGTCGTCGGACGACACGTCGAGCAAGTTGGTCCGCAGCGGCTTCATGGCCAGGTCCCAATGCATCAGGCCCATGGTCATGATGAACAGCGGCAGCGTCAACGCGAAGGAAATCAGGAAGCTGCGCTTCAGTGCTGCGGTGTTCGCAGCCTGCGCAGCATCCAACAAGTCGCTCTGGGCCGTACCGGCGGGGACCGTGGCCTCATACCCCGCTCCCTGCATGACGCTCATAAAGGTACGCACTCCGACTCCGTCCAATTCCGCGTCCCAGGTGACCTTGAGCGTGTTGGAAGTTGGCCAATTGCTGTCGCAGGTGAAGACCCCATCAATGTTTTTCAGCACTTGCGCAATCCGCACTGGGTCAGCCTCGCACACCATTCCGCGCACTTCAAGGTCGCACGACGCTACGACCCCGCTCCCACCGCCTTCCCCGCCGCCGCCGCCTACAGGCAGGGCGGAGTAGCCCGCGTTCACGATAGCCTTGACGATGCGCGCCACTTCACCCCCGCCGCCGTTGCCGGCCTCCATGGCCTGGCTGTTGTTGCCTCCACCGCTGTTCATGGCAAGGGGCGAGTAGCGCACGGTAGTGCGGCCCGTCAGGAAGTTCACAGAGACGTCCTCAACGCCTTTCAGCTTGCGCAACACCAGCTCGACGCGGCTGGAGCAGGCAGCACACGACATGCCCCCAACCGCGAGCGCTGCAACACACGACGAAGGAGTTGGGCCGCCACTGCTGCCGTTGCCAGCGCCGCCCGATTTTTGCTGTACAGCACCCGGAGACGCACTGCTGCCGTAGCTGGTGCTGGCGTAAGGGGAGGGCACCCGCGCTGGGAGGTGGTCGTCGTCGCGAGGCGCCTGCGGGGCCACCGAGGAGCGGCCCACGTTGACGTAGTCGTCCCACAGCATGGCCGTGTACCCGCTGGTGGCTAGTGCAGTCTTTACGGACCGGATCGCGGCGGAGTGCCCACTGCTCGAGGGCTGAAACGTGATTTGCACGCTGGACTCGATGAGGTTCACCTGGTGCTTGGCAATGGCGGCCGTGCCAATGGCGTCGAGCGCGTCTTCCACCCACCGCTGGCAGCTCCGGCTGTACATGGTGGCCACGTGCATTTTCACTACGTCCGAGCGCCCAAAGTTGCTGAATCCGCTGGCGGTAATGCTGCTCGCGTTGGCACTCGTTCCTGGAGTAGTAGTGGTGGTGGTGGCGGCACTAGTTGAGCCACCATAATTGCTGCCCGGGGCCGCTGCCGCCGCACCCGCTTCGGCCTGCTTGAGCAACTCGGCACCCTTTGCGGGTGACAAAACTTCAGCGTCAAACCCAATGGCGTCAATGGCAGCAGCAGCAGCGGCGCCAACGTCCTTGGCAGACGCGCCTTCGACGACAGTGTACGATGCGTAGCCTACGGGCTCGAGCACCACATTTGCGCTGGCCACGCCAGCGAGTTCGGAGGTCGCCTTGGTGACGGACGCAGTGCACGCCCCACAAAACATGCCGTCCACTTTCACCACCACCACAGAAGAGGAAGCGGTGGAAGATTCACCACTGCCTTCGGTGCTGGTTGCAGCAGAGGTATCTCCCCCCACGGCCACTCCGTCACGCCACGATGGCGGCTCGTCCCATGTGGTGAGCTGCGTGATGCTGCAAGAGTAGTAATAATTTCCTGACGCAGCATCGACGTACCGCACGTAGTCTTTGTCGGGCGGCGGTGGCGGTGGAGGAACGGGGGGTGCTGCGGTGCCATTCGTCGCGGGTGTTGGATCGGTGTTGGCAGTCGCGTCGAATCCTGCTTCTTCGATCGCGTCCACGATCTGCGCAATTTGCTGGGACGTGGGCGGTCCGTCACTAGATTTAAATGTGTAAGTAGCCTGCCCTGGCGGCCCCAGCTCCACGTTCACGCTGGCCACTCCTGGAAGCGATCCAGTGGCACGCTCCACGGCTCCAGTGCATGCCCCGCAAACCATGCCTTCCACAGAAACATGCACCGTATACTCCATCACGTGCGACCTAACACCGAATGATCGAAAATGTATTTAACAATCCCCTCGTTGTTCGCGAGGTTATCCTTAGATCGATCTGTGAGGGGCAGGCCTATTTATCCCCAAATGTCCAATGGGCAGATGGGCATTATTGTCCAATGTCAAGCTAAAAGCTCTTCTTCCTGGCCCTGCGGCAGTACAAAAAAAAGTATAGGGTATCGCTTGGTACACATGAATTCGTTTTTTTACGAGCAATGATCTTTGATGCGTGTACGCAGTTCGTACTCATCGTAGAATCCAAATTGCTTCAACCGCGTCGCCATGGTGCGCTTGACGCTAAGAGCAGCCTCACAGCCTCACACAATGATATTACAACAGTGGCATCAACTCGACCTTCAATTCTAAGCAGTTTCTAAGCCTCATGTATCCGTTATCTTGTTTTGCTTACCCTTTGTACCTTCAGGCTCGCTTTGCTGCCCTCATCCTTGCCCTCGCGCTGAGCTCAGCCTCAGCCTTCCTCCCTGCCACCCGCATGCAGCGCGCAGTTGTGAGGTATTCAATGGCTTGACATATGTATAATGTCCCGTTCTTCGAGTGACCCGCATGGTAATGTGCCAGAGCCTGCTGTGGCCGAAACTGGTGTAAAATTGAATCCAATTGTTAGTGCATGCGTGGCGTTTAGTAATGAAATCTTTGTTGAATGTTTCCTGCAGCGTGTCCGCGGAGTCTGGCCGCCGGGAGTTTGCTTCTGCTGCCGCCGCCGCAATTGCTGGTGCTGGCTTTGCGCAAGGCGCCTCGGTACGCATTAAGATGGCGCTATGTTATGAGGAGCTCCACGCTATGATCATGTTCCTTCCATTTTCTTTCCTCACGACCTTGGTTTATTCCTATTCTATTGTCAACTATAATATGTTCCTGGACTCAAAATTCTTATGACGCCGAATATCTATATCTGTGTCTTTGGTAGGCTTCAGCGGGCGCTGGCGCCAAGTTCTCGCTCTTTGGCATTACTAAGGGACAGGCAACCTCGATGTCTGAGGGCGCTGCCTTCGGCACCGACCAGAATGCCCCCATCTACTCCCCTTACTCCCAATACTCACCTGTGTCAGAGAAGTCTTTGTCAAATTCGGTAGACAACACTGCTTTCTACAAGGAAATCGTGTCCAACTCTGAAAAGCGCCTGCCGAACTACCAGGGCTACATTGAGAACAAGAGGTGGCTGGAGATTAAGACCGAAAACACCCGGTACCTGTACTCATTGCGAAAGGCCATGAACGGCCTGGCGACCACCGCTTCGGCCAAGGCGGCGGCTAAGAAAGTGTTCTTGGACCTGGAAGAGCTGACCTACGGCTCGACGACCAAGAACCAGGAGAAGTGCGAGAAGGCGTACGCTGCGCTCAAGACCGACTTCGCGGACTACAAGAAGCAGGTTGGCATGTAAACAATCGCTTGACAGAAAGGGACGGAAACTTAAGTCGCACTTGCCTTCGCGTCTGAACGCGGTGGTCTGTCATTACGCGCTCCTGATCTATGGAATTGTGATTAAAAAGTAATTTTTATTTGGATTCAGAAATTTTAGGTTTCATAAGCAGAGTACCATAAAGTCCAGTTCTTCGTATGAGTTCCATGAATAAATATCAAGAGTTCTAAAAGGAAAAGCAGCTTTATCTTCGAGCTCCACGGCTCTTGCTCCACGCTCCACGCTCACCCTTGTTGCTGTCCCTTGTGCCTTGTGCATTGAATTTTCCAATTCAATTGTCCACTTGCCACTTGCCCGTCAAGTTTTGCGGAGTGGACTTCGAATTGGACTCGGGTCTCCTCCTAGCTCCCCCCCTTCGTCCTCCTCTGGCCTCAGGTCCCTCAACCACAATACCCAATACCACAACCACAACCCAGTCGACTTGTCGACTTGTCGACTCGCGACTCGCGACCCACCAACCCACCGAGGCCTTCACCAAGGCCCTCTAAGTATCAGTTCGCCATTACTGTGGAGATAATTAAACTGAGAAGTCAATGCATTTCTACATGTGTGGTGTTGCGCAGGCCCCGAGGGGCTGGAATTAGAGGGCTAACAGTTCTGGCTGTTGGCTTTTGCACCATTTTTCTTCCAGCGAATTCCTGGTTGAGTGCGGTGAAGTGTTGAGCTCGAAGTCAAAGGAATGGTCATATGTTGCCTTCCAAGCCGGGTAAAAATAAATATGGAACGTTTCAGCGCACTGAGCACGAGCTACAGAAATAATAAGATAATAATGGCTCGCTGCTGACTTCCTACTTTCTGCCTCAAATACGAAATACGGAGACCCCGTATGAACGTACGGTATGAACTTTTCGGCACTTCTCATTTTCGACGGCACTTTTCGACGGCACGCATGTTCAAAAGCTACTACATAGCTAGGAAGCAAGCTACGAAGTAATCATCTTTCTAATCATAACCATGAGAACATGACCATCAACTTCAAACGTACACCATTGCGACCACTAGTTTTTGGCCTAGGTGTCCTAGAATGGTAGCTTCTCGAATTTGGGTGCGACTGGATGGCTACCTATTTCGGGCGCTAGGCTACTGTCTCCTTGCCGCGTGCATAACTTCAGCTCAGGCGCCTACACCTGGACCTACTCCAGACCACCATTACTTGGGTGGTTTTCGCGTCGACTGGTTGTCCGAAGTTGGCATATTGCTCTTTCCCATCTTGTTCTTGATCGTGTGCTTTGCTATTCGCATGCTATGGGGCTGCTGTGCCTTCTTGCACGGTTGGGGCAACCGCGGGCGGCCACCTCGGAAGGTCGCGGAAGAAGAAGTTCTAGACACGACAGCCGCGCCGTTCGACTGGGTCATTGACGGCCTCACTGGCCAAACAGGTCGCGACAGCGACACGAGCTTGACGAACTTGTTGAATGGGGTTGGTGTCGTAGGCAACCCGTGGTTGGAACAATGGGACGAGCGGTACCAAGCTTACTACTACTGGAACAAGGACACCCACGAGGTCGGGAATTCAATGAGTGACACTTCATAGGCTCGCAAGTTTACGGAATGTATTTCAATTGTATATTACGCACTTGCGGTTGCATGCATGCTTTTCTTCTTTCTCAAACTACTGTTGTCATGTGCAGACCACGTGGGAGTGTCCAGCTGGGTTCAGCTCTCGGAATTTAACATCACCTGACGCGCCGCTGGGCGACGCCGCACTGCTTGAAGCCCACGAGGAGCAAGTGCTTAGGCGGCAGCGTGACCGCAGCACTGAAGTGTCGGACGCTTCTTTAGGCACATACGAGCCCAAGGTAAATGGTGCAAAACGCTCGTACATGTGCACGATTAGCTTTCGTTTAGCCACGAGGCGCCTCGGGCTTTTTTTTTGGAAGCGCAACGTAAGAAAGGGAGCTGGCACGGCACTAGAATTAAGACCTTCATTTTTGAATGCGTGATTGAGGTACGTTCTTCTTAAGAGGCGTGCAGTAATGATGCCAATTACTCCAAAGAGCGCGCATGCTCATATCTTTGCCTGTCTCATTGCACACAGGGTGGTCACTCAGCACGCGGAAGTTTCCACGGAGTGGCCGATGGGCACTTGGAGCTCACGAGCGGCCAGTCTCTGCTTGGAAATGGGTTCCATTACAGCAGCGGCAGCAGCAGCGACGATGGCAGTGGCGACAATTCAGACGACGACGACGAAGACGACGATCGGGTTGGGTTGCTGTCTCGTCGGAGCAACAGCAGCAGCCGGAGCGCCAGCAGCAGCTTCAACAGTAGTTTCAACGGCAGTTTCAGCGGCCCACCTGGCTCGAAGCGCAAGCACCGCCGCCGGAGCCGAAGTGGGCGCCTGAGCCGAAACAGCTTCAACCAGGGCTACTCCACGGAGGCGGGCTTGAACGAGCTCTTGGCCTCGATGCGGCCTGACAAAGGTTCTTTCGCGCGCAGCGGCCGCGGGAGCAGCTCCTCCTGGGCCCGCGGGCGGCCCCTCAGAGTGGGCGAATCCGGCGTGCTGGCGCTTGACCCCACGGAAGCCACCGCCCGCGCCGAAGAGTCGCGGCTGGCGGCGGTGGAAGTGCGCCGTTTGGTGAAAGAAGGCGGCCTGTTGCCGAGCGAAGCGGCGCACGAGGCCGCAGCTCTGGTGGCGCAGCGAAGGGAGTCGCGCTCTTTCAACATGGGCGGCGAAGGAGCAGGTGGAGCACACGAAAGCAAGCAGCAAGACAACGACGGGGGCAACGGCGGGCGGCATCTCCGCATGGAGTCTGTGGAGAGCGCAATATCGCTGATTGAGAACCCCAATGAAGACGACGACGACGACAACGATGACGACGGCCCGCACCGCTCTTACATGAAGAAAGCACGATCTCTGAGCGACGCAGCTCCGTCGCTTCAGCGGCACGTGGAATTGGTAGAAGACGCCTTTCTGGACTCGTTGTTGCCGTCGGTACAAGAAGAAGCGGAAGAACCAGCAGCCCCAGAGGTGAAACCCAAGTCCAGGCTGTCGTCTTTCTTTGGCGGCACCAAAAAGGAAGCGCCACCACCGCAAGCACCACCACCGCCAGCGTCCCCACCCAAGCCCGCAAGGCCTCGGTCGGCTTCCGGCGACGAGCCCCCAGAGGGGAGCTTAAGCCTCATGGTGCGCTTGCAGGCCCATGGCCTATTGGGCGAGCGGCTCGGGTGGAACGGCAAACACAACGCTACTGCAGCTGCTGGCAATACGGATGCAACCTCAGGAAAAACTCAATCAGTGCTGCTCGAGGAGCACGCAGGGCCGGTGCCGTCGGCAGTAGCCGGCGGCTGCGTCGTGGTTGATCCGTTGGGTTTGCACAACTTGGCCGCGCCCAGACGGGCGAGCAGCAGCGGTGGCGGTGGCGGTGGCGGTGGCGGAGGTCCTGCTGCTTTAGCCGCCTCCAACCCAGACTCCGTCTCAGCAGCGCTGTACATGTGGTTGGGCTGCGAGGCGGCGAAACGC
>Ga0307931_1000322_pt1 | contig 28709 bp, 30 predicted proteins | sample OrgLakmetageno47_FD_201816 | JGI IMG/M metagenome (GOLD analysis project Ga0307931, IMG submission 201816) | Saline water microbial communities from Organic Lake, Antarctica - #47 | ecosystem: Environmental > Aquatic > Non-marine Saline and Alkaline > Saline | place: Antarctica: Organic Lake...
AATGGATCCCCATACCAGTATCACGACGGCCATGATCCCATCAGAAACCCGCCACCAGAGAACCCGATGCTCATACACTTCAACTACTTCCCGGGTAAAACGAAGAGGAAAGTCATGCAAGATCATGATTGCTGGCTTGGCAGTGAGCTTCAACTTGTCGACACAGGTGCGAACGGTGCTTCTTAAGCATTTGATAACGCACAAGGAGAAGGGAGTTCGCAAAGGAAAGGCAGCGCAGTTACACCGATTATTGCTCGTGTGTTGGCTTCGAGGGAGTACTTAACACATCTAAACAACAAATTCACTTGTGAATATATCCTCGCACACAAACATACAAGCGCGCGGTTCTTTGGAATTGAAGACAAGCCACGTTGATTAATTCATTAAAGCTCAGGAAGTTAGTTAGCTCCATATGTAGACACAAGCCCATGGCACTGTGCCTCCTTGTAGTTGACATTTAGTGTGTATCGCCATCGCCATAGCCCTTATTGCAACTCACCATTTGGAAGTCCATAATAATGCGAATGCATTTGTGCCATAGGAATCATAGGAATCCCATGAAGAAGATTAAAGAGGACAGAGGACATGTGGCCAAATAAGCCCAGATTTATAGCTACTGTACTGCAGTATACCAATACCTATCGCCTATCGCACGTAAATCTGTGCTGGTGCCTCCTCCGGTTTACGAACGATAGGGGAGTGGCAGATGGCAGTACATAGTTCACACCCTGCACCCTTACCCAAAACCACTCATGATAACGATAACGATATTTCATTCACATAAGTATTAGGATTTTGGAACAGCCATTCCGTTGGGGCATAACTTGCTCTTCAGAAAGTCAGTCTTGTTACAGTACAGCAGTACAGTACAGAGAAGCAGCGTGATGAGTGATGAGGCAGCAGGGAAACCTTCTGCCTTCTTGCCACTACAGAAGTCACTTCACTGCGGAATAGGCTAGCTGTAAAAAAGGACGAGCTTTTTTTCCAGCTCCTGGAGAAAAAAAAAGGAGCATAAAAGGAGCCCAACGGACAAAATGATAGCCCAACGGACAAATACAGAAGCCCAACGGACAAATTCAGAGATGCCCAACGGACATATTATTGGCCATTTACGGGAATATCCCCATAAAAATACGTATAGTACGTACAAATCCGTTGGGCTCCTTTTGTTCCTCCTTTTTTTGGGTCTCTCACGTCCTTTTTTACAGCTAGCCTACTGCGGAAGCCTAAAAGCTTGAAGCTAAGATATAAACTGTAGCGAGGAGCTCGATAGATAATATATCCTTGCTGCCACTAGTAGTGTCACACCTTTGCAGAAAGTCCCAGTCTAGAGACTAGATAATAGATGGGCCTCCTCCACATTGGACTTCGCGCGAGACATTTGCTGGTACCGCGCCGACAACCACGGCAGATCTTGTGGCTAGCAGGTTGGCAGGCTCCCACCTGCGCAAGACAAAGTCTTCGGCAATTTAGTTCAGGGAATGCGAAAATGGCAAGCGAACATCAGGTTTCAAATGTTTGAGCTCAATTGCTATTTTACTTTAATTCCCAAGGTGTAAGAAATCAGGAACTGAACACACGAATGGTTGCAGGTAGCTATGGTGCAAAATCTTGCAGCTGAGGCAGGACTGAGTAAAAGTGATATTCCCGCCGCAGCTCTAGAGACGAACGATGGAGCTAACGAATTCATTGAGATGGTTCTAAAGAGGTAAGGTGGTGGTTGATCGCTGTCCGTAGTGTTAACACGTAGGGTATAATTGAGCCCAACTATTTCTTCTTTTCTGTGTCGTTCCTTTAGATATGAATCAGCACATCTAATTCTTCATTCTCTTTTCGTGCCTTTTCACGTTTATTTATGTGTGATACGGCAATCGTGCCAGACGACCGCCTTCCGAGAAACAACTGCAGTATGCTCATGCGCTCGCGGCGAAGAAAGGCGTAAAGATGGATACCATTGCCAACCGACTGGAGACAGAAAAGGTATTGGGCCTACACATACTTAGTGGAACGTGTGCATACCAGGATTTACTTCGCAAAAGAGGGATGCAAGTCATTTTGTTGAAGCACTCGTACAACGATGCTGTGGATGATACACTACATTTCTATTTCATTTTGCTTTATGCAGGATGCATCGGAGTTGATTGCAGAGTTGAAGCGCAGGATGGTGAACCACTCCAAACCTGGAGATTGGCTCTGCAGTGCATGTGACGCCCACAACTACGCCTCGAAAACCCAATGCCACATATGTGCCGCGCCAAAAAATCCCAAGTTGTGCGTGCAACCTCAATTGGAAATCCGTTTTCAATATGCTTTCAATTAGTTCGAATTTCCATCGATCTGCGGGTTCAAGGAGACATGAAGGCTGTCCATTTACACGTGCCAGTGCTTCTTCGCATTCGTAGCGCATTTCGACAATTTGAGGAGGAGATTGTTGGAGCGTTTATGCTTCCAATTCGCTTGCGTAGGCTCCACTAATTTGATGCGTGTTTTTAACGTCCGTTACGGACTGTCTTCTCTTGCCGTGTTTCTGATAGGGTGGAAGGGCAGCACGAGCGGCGGCAAGGGGACTGGAGCTGCCCGTCTTGCGCAACGCACAACTTCTCGTGGCGCCACACTTGTTTCAAGTGCGCTGCAGCGCCGTGGATGGACCACCCGAAGGAGTCGAGGTGCGTGCTGTGAGAACGAAAGCTAGAAAGAGCCGGGTGAATGCAAACAAAAGATGGAAGCTGTCACGCACCTGTTGATGACGACCTTTCTTCCTCTTTGCTTTCCCATTTGATAACACTGTAGACCAGGATGGAAGCCCGGGGATTGGGATTGCGCGTGCTCCGCTCATAACTATGCGAGGCGCTTGACCTGCTTCAAATGCTCTGCTCCTCGGCCAGCTGCAGAACAATGAGGGTTACTTGAGGCGCACCGGACTCAGGATGCACCAGCGATCTCGCTGACTTGTTTTTCTCATTATAAGGAGCTTAGATAACCGAGCTACTTCAAAAAAATAGATCCCAACACCACGGTTACTAGGATAATGTCTATCAAAACTCTATGTTGAGGTCCTAGGTCCTTAAAATTATATCGAGGTAGGATTTGCTGTTCTTTATTACGCCTCGTGCTACAATATCTCAATGAATCCATAGCAAAATCTATTGAACTGCAAAGTCGTTGCTAAGACCAGAATACAATAGCGTTGTGCGCTTTAACCTCAACATTTCTATATATATATCGATTCAGCTCAGAATCGAAAAGGGCCTCGTCTTTACTGATTCCTAGCGGCTAGCGGGCAATGCACGTTACGCGTCCACCATAAAGCCAGATCATGAACGAGGTCTCCTTTTGAGAGCCCAAAGGAATGAACTCGGTTGGTCCGGAATTTCAAGCGGTGGCCACGGAAGTTCTTCCACTTCAACGTCTAAATCGGGGTGGCTCAGCAGGGCGCGCATGTCCTTGTCTTGGTCTTCAGGACCAAAAGTGGAAAAGATGAAGTACTCGCCACCGCTAGATAAACAACGGGCTGCCTCTGCCACCACGGCTGCTGCAGAATCCGGCCGAGTGCTCGCGTCCGCAGTTATGGAGTCAAACATGCCTTTGCAGATGATCACATCGAGGCTAGCCTCTTCGAAAGGCATCGCTTTCGCATCTATCACGAGAAAAGTTTGACGTGGAAATCGCTTCGACATTTGCTGCACTACCATTGCTGAGAAATCTCCATCCATAACCTAGGTTAATAGCACGTTTACAGCGAGAGAAGACATTTGTACATGATAGTCCTTTTCCCTTTGCTTACCAATTGAAAGCCATATGGGCTGCCTCTCTGTGAGAGCGCCACACCCAATTCTGAGCTGCCACAGCCGTTATGGAGAATGCGGGTAGTGGCACGATTTCGAGCTGCCAGGCGTTTAGCGCACACAGTTAAAGACTTCTCGACGCCAATATACCTAAAATTGAAGCAAATAGTACCATTCGACGAAGAATGAGGCTCAAAGAGCACACTGGCCCGAAATATTATAGAAATATCATCGGAAACGAACCATTCTCCAGCTTCAGATTGCACATTAGGATCAGGAGGTGTGACTCGTTGCTCGAAGAACTGCTCCCAAAACGATCTCCGCGAAAGTGCCATCAATTATTGGAGCTAGTCTTGAGTAGATCGTGTTTGGTAGCAGCCTTATAAGAGCAGGATAAAATTCGTCTGTTGCTCTTAAAGGTGTTTGCAAAACTCTGATGGCTTTAACACTAGATTATGTGAATAAACTCCATGCGACTGTAGCTACGTAGCTACTATGTTTCAGCTTTTAGCTGGCCTTTCCATGAAAGAAATAATAAGATACGACCGACCGACGAAGACATCACATCACAGCAGCGGCGACGCCGTTTGTCATCTACTGTAATTTGTCCGCGATAATTTGCGATAATTTTCGGTTTCGCTGAAAATAATTGGAGCAATGCAACACCATGGCCATGACACAAAAATCATGTTGATAGAATAGGAGCTTTAGAAAGAGATTGCAAAGCTATAGCTCAGCTTTGAGTAGTAACTTATTCTATTTATATGGATCTTGACGATGAAATTGCTCGATTAGAAGCTGAGCTAGCGGAGGCAAATGATAGCAGTAACGACGGCAGCGATAGTGATGACCAGAGTAGCACGAGTGACAACAACGACGAGCCCGATGATGAGGCCATCGGCGAGGAAGCACTAGTTTTGAAGTCTGATCTCACTGATGAAGACCGTATACCGGGACTGTCCGCTGCTTATCTCCCCACCGTTGCTTTCAAAGCTCTCGCAAAGCCTCGTGTTGGCAAGGAAACGAGGGAGGCGAAAAAATTGAAGGGACCGAAGCCAACAAAAGAAGACAAAAAGTCCGCTGAACCAGTCGTATCAAGAGCTCAAAAACAGGCGGAATTATTTTCGTACATTCGTGGCTATGAACCGAGCGAGCATAAGCCTTTCTATTGCCGAATCTGCAATTTCCAAGGCTCGAGCGTCGAAGATCTTGCTGCACATCGGTCAAGCGACGATCACAAAGCCGCAACTGACCGAGACCAGAAAGCGTGCCTCTGTAAACTTTGCCGAAAGCAGTTCACGTCACCAGCCCAGCTTACTGAGCATTTGAAGGGTAAAAGCCACAAAGACATGCTTCTGAAGCGCAGCGATCCCGATGCTTACAAAGCACAGCGACAGGCTGAGGACACGGCAGAGAAAGCTTTAAGAGAAACGAAATGGGCTGCAAAAAGAATGGCTTCGGAGGAAGATGCTGCAGAGTTACCTTCACAGCGCAGCAAACGGCGTTGTAGCGCAATTGATGACAACCTGGGTCCGAAAGAACAGGAGAAGCCCGCCGAAGTCTTTGAGCCTGCGACTTCGAAGAGAATAAAAACAGAACACAAATCTGGGTCTGCCAAATTTAGCGAGGCGAAAAAGATGCGAACAACTGGCTTTGGAAATGGAAGCAGGGCTGCAAAAATCGTGCCGATGGACAAGCAGAGGGCTCAGCAGAAAACTATGGTGGACAAAAATGCGTTACGGCTACTTGCCATGGTTCGCAGCGGAAATAAGAAAAAATAGCTCAAAAGGCGACGTAAATTGACAGCTGCTGTGAGCAATCTATTTCGCATGATAAATTTATAAAAAATTGGGTAAATAGACCTCGATTTGTAATTGCTCCACTGCTCTTCTTGAACTCGAAGTATAAATTTGTGAGTAGCTAGTAGCTTCTTAGATTCAGTTTACGCTGCTTTCCTTTTTATTTTTATCTCTACCTGCTACCTGTTGAACTGTTGAATAACACTGTTGGACGGTACAATTATTGGGGCGTGTGCGTATATCCCAGCTATGGCCGCGTGACATGCAAGTAATTTTGCATTCGGAGCCAACGCGGCGGAAAATTTACTCCCAGCGCGTCAGCGCGCATGCCCGTTTACGGATCCCTAAGCAGCGACAAAACCATTCCACACTACAAGAGCAGAGCTCATTATCGCTCACAGCTCCTACACCAATAATGAATTATGCAGCGGCCGTTGCTTGCCTGCACCAGGAGGATGCATTAAAATCTGCTAGGATTACTTCCTATGGCAGACTTCTGTGGTGCAACCGCCAAAAACCACAATAGCAGCTCCACGTGTCGCTCTATCCTGGCCTCTAATTTGGAAGGCCTCGTATTCGGAGGTCTTTATTTGTTTTTGTTGAGGGGGTCACACTTCAGCCTTGAGTCTCGAGGCAGGGATTGAGCTCCAAGTATGCATACTTTTCCTCCAAACACCCATACTTGCCTGGTTTACTACAATTAGTGATAGTATATGCCACACAGAACCCGATGTGCCGAAATTAGAACAGCGCAAACTAAACCTAAGAAGCTAATCAGGCGCTCATGCCCGAGTGGCCATGGAACTGGTGGTAGCTGTCCAAAGTGACACGCTCTGTTTTAGTTGGAAATATTATACGAGTTATCTGAATTTCTTGATTTGGCCAACCATCTCTATCAAACCTATTTAATTTACTGCTGGGAATTCTTAAAGCCGATATGTCTCTTTCGTTTGTAGCTATGTTGATGTACGTGGGAGGTGTTGTGTTATTGAGGAATTTCCCCTTTGTGGGGGAGGTGCGACTTACCGTATTAACGAGATTTAGAGAGCGGGCGATACGTTCTTACCGGACAATCGACAGGGTGGGCCCTAGTAAACGCGACTTCACGTCGCAGTCTGGGATTATTGCATGATAAATATGGGTAAATTAAGCGCAACAATTTGTGTGCCATTTGGTACAGAAACCGTGGAGAACGATCCATGTACCGTCGGGACGACGAGAAATTACACTGCCGGGACGGGGAACAGGCAGAGCACTTCAGCGCAAGCCAAGGAGCGGAACAGGCAGGCTTTTCAGCGCAGGATGGCTCAGAAGACGCCGAGGATTCAGGAGGTTCGACTTACCGTATTAGCGAGATTTAGAGAACGGGCGATACGTTCTTACCGGACAATCGACACTATTCTGGTAAGGTGCGCGTTTTATTGCTATCACTTTAAAAAAATATCCTTGATATATACCCACTGTCAAATATATAAACGGAAATGCTGGAAATGTTGAATACTATGAATGCTATGCGCTATGCATCTTTTATCATAAATATTACATCAAGGAATTTGCCACGGCGATACTATCAATCTATACAAACCCATACCAACCTCTACCTAATGCTATGTATCTTGTAACCATGCGACCCAAAAGTTCCGCTACCATCACTTCCATGGCCACTCGGGCATGTGCGCCTGATTAGTTTTTTTTTGTTCTAGTTTGCGCTGCTTTGCTTTTCTTCTCTACCTGTTAGTCTTCTAATTCCGGCCCTTCGGGGCCTGTCTCAAAATTTCCATCAAAACCCCAATAATTGATGTGTATAGGTAGTGGTGAAGAGTAGTGGTAATAAGATGCAAAGTATTGGTGTGGTCCGCCTTGAAAATACTAAGAAGCGAATCTGGTACAAATGCTTAAGTGGCCACGGAAGTGATGATGGCGGTCCAAAGTGGCGCGCTCCTTCATGCTCTGAGGGTGCTTTACGATTCTGACTTGCGCGCGACACACGAGCGTGCACTTCTACCCGAGGCACTGGCTTCTGTCTCATTTGGGTTGCTTTGTACTTACTTTTGATTCTTATTGTTAGTAGCCATCTTATTCCGGTCCTTTAGGGCCCGTGTCAAGATTCGCCTACATCCGGGTTTCTTTCGAGGTAGCCCAAACATGTAACCGTTGAATCAAGCCCTCGAATCTGGAGGAACCTGGTATCTCAGAGGTTCTTTGCGTTCAGCCAACAAGAAACAACACTGACCAGCTGTCTGAATCATCCGCATTGACACCTTCAAGCCATCTTTCAGCGACCTACGAAACAAAAAAACTCAGTTTTGCTTCCACGCTGCCGACGAGTGCTTAGAGCCTAGACATTAACTCTATTTTTGTTCACATTGTGCACCTAGCAAAGTAGTGCAGATTTCTATTCCACCGCGTGTTTTTCTTGTTCATATGGCGGCTCAGAATGGTCAACTGCGGATCGAGTCAGAAAGGCTTCACACGGATGGCCACATCCCTGCTAACACTGTTTATGCTGGACTGAGGCCAGTAGGACGCCCGCGAACGATTTCGTGGTCTGAGCTTTCGGATATCTCTTTCTTAAGGTATGCCTCGCCGCATGATAGTTCATTTGTCGAGATGATAAAACTTGATGCCTCACCCACACTGATTTATGACAACCTGTTGCCACGCAACTCGCGCTCTTTTGGGCGCCGTGCGCTTGACTAGGAATGGGACGGGTACCTCGCTGTACTTAGCCACGCTAGCACCCGTTGCATTAGGCGATGGGCAAAGCATGAGGGTGGTCATTAAAATGCCAAAGTGGGGCATCTCGCCTGATGAAATGCGTGAAGTCAGTGAAGAAATCGAGCACGAGGTGAGAACAATTTGGAGGTACCACCGTCTATTAGAGGCATACTCAGCTTGGAGAGCACTCGAAAATGACAACTGCTGTTTTCTTTTCTAACCTATATTAACCTGTAGCTTTAATTGAGATGCATTGTAGTGAGTGCATGAACTCCATTGCCAAAGGTTTCTTTTCGTACAGACGGAAATGTTACAGCGGCTGAACCACCCGAACATCATCAAAGTGCAAGGCACCGGCCGCGCCCCCTTGCGCGACGAGCGAGAGGTCGGCTTCATGGCGGTGCGTTTTCTCGACGGTGGGATTCTCAGCGACCGGCTCAACACCACGTCACCCGCTCAAGTCGCAGGCGCTGACGCAGCCCATCGCAAGAAAGCCAAAGCAGCCATGGAGGCGCTGGCTCCACCGCAGCCGGCGACGAGTAGCCAAGCGTCAATCGCCGAGCCGGTGCCAATGCACGGAGGCAGCCCCATCAACATTCGCATGGGATCATCTCGGGGCAATAGCATGACCAGTGGTCCAGCATCGTCGAGAGGAGCCGAGCGGCCCCCGTCTCCTGCTTCCTGGGTGAAGCGCATGTCCTACGCAGAAACTTTGCGCTGTGCCGAAGAGCTCGCGGACGCTTTACGGTATGGGTACTCCCCTCTCTCTCACGTCTTACAAATGAAGGGTTCCTCGTGTGCACAGCTCGCTGCCGATGGTGGTGGTGCTACTGTTGCTGACTCCTCTTTTCCATTGTCCTTTTTATCCTCCTACTTTATTAGGTATTTACACGACGAAGCAGACGCCAACAAGATAATTCTGCACCGGGATTTGAAGCCAGACAACGTGGGGTTTCTTGCCGAAGGCTCTTTACAGCTCTTCGACTTTGGGTTAGCCACGTCGGTGCCGAGGCAGCCATCTTCTTCCTCGGACCCCCAAGGGGGCGACAGTAGCAGTAGCGCAGGAGAAGGCGGGGGTGGAGGTAGTGTAGGCTTAGGGTCCGGCGTGGTGCTGCCGCGGTACCGGATGACGGGCCACACGGGTTCGGTGCGCTACATGGCGCCCGAAGTAGCGACCGACATGCCCTACAACCAGGCCGTCGACACCTATTCGTTTGCCATGATCTTGTGGTAAGAAATGAGATAGGATAGGAGAGTGGCGCGGGTTTGCTTTTTTGTGTGTTATTTGCGCCGCGTATGCAACAGTAAGCGAGCGCGCTCATTGGAGATGTGCATTCTCGCCTTAGCTTTCTTGGGGGTGTTGCGCGCTTCTTTTCATACACTCACACCCATCTCTGTTGTTCATCTTTCCCCCAGGGAGATGGTGCACCGCAAGAAGCCTTTTAGTGGCATGGACGTCGAGACCCACCGCACCGCCGTGTGCGTGCAAGGAGTGCGGCCCCCGCTCGACAAAAAATTAGCGCCTGCTGACCTCGTGACTCTCCTTCAGGTACATGCGGAGAAATCGCTCTACGTTACTTTCCGTGCCCGTCACATTCGTTTCGCCTCCTTCCGTTTTTTTTCCCGATATTTTGCGAGCACATGTAAACTTGCCTTCGATCTTAGGTAACGACCATGTGCTTCACATTTACTTGTATCTTGATGCCACACACACACACACACATGTAAAGGCCGCCTGGAGCGCAGATGCGGACCACCGCCCTCCTTTCCGGCGCCTGGTCCCGGTCTTGGCCTCGATGCGGGAAACCGCTGAAAGCGAAGCTTCCAAACGAGCCGGCGCTGGAGGAGGCTCGCTCAGGCAGCGCTTTCTGTCCTTCGGGAAATCGTCGTCGTCGTCGTGGTTCTGAGAACATGGTCGAAGGCAGGTGCCTTCCGATAATTTGCTTTTGTTGCAACGGGCAGATAATCGCTGTTCCAGTTCCGGCATGTATTATTTGGGATTCGGCCTTGCGCGGGTGGTCCACATTTTTATTACTAAATCCTGAATTGGCTGTGTCGAATCCAAACTATTTATGAAGAAACATAGCAAGCCCCAGCTTCGTATTTTGTTTTCTCATTTCTATCTCCAGCAGTAGCTTTCTACCAAATGGGGGATGATCAAAATTTACCCACACTCCCCCAACCCACAAGCCCCATTGTCCATTGTGCGTGTTTGTATACCCGCGCTGTGATGTGTAATAATTGAAACTTGGACTTAGGAGTTAAGAGACGTGGAGTTGTATGAACCGCGAGATCCCCCTGTTCTGATTCTCCGTGTCTGTCACCGCCATCCAGCCGTTGTAATTGTTAACCGTTTTGGGTTTTGATGTGCGTTGGGTATATACAAATAGGGAATAACCGAATAAACCCGCGGGATAATTGCATTGATACGCACCTGAAAAGGCAGGCCAGTCCTTCGTTCCTCATTAATGGGCCCTACTAAGATCAATCAGCTCGTCGTAAAGCCCTCAGAAAACGCAGCCCACCATGAGTTTCCGATAAATGGTGAGGTCGTCGTCGTGAACTTCGGTGGTACCAAAGAGCAACTCGTCTTCTAACACGCTCCTTTAAGATGATAAATACGGACAAATGTGAGGGCATTTGAAGAAAATAAAGTTATGAGAATGACTCGATTTTATGAAGTTTGAAAACAATACCACAAAGGGGCGGAATACGGGAATGAGAGAAAAAGCTGTCTCTTTATCTCACCTGAACGCGCCACCGTCTTCACTGCCACCAGGGTTCAACACAGCGACAAGGAATGCAGCCAGCAAACGCTTCTCCACTGGTTGCCCAAAAAGAGCTGTAGAGAGCTCTTCAACTAAGCTCAGAGGCCAATCAGCAGGAGGACCGCTGATAGTGGCAGCGCCATGAGACCGCAAATTGTACAGGGTACGAGGCTCGAGCTCGTCGCCATGAAGATAGTAGTGGCAAGACGCAGAGAAGTCGCACACTCTTAGCATCGAAGTGTCGTTGCATTTGGCCGTAGCTACAAACATGAGCTTCACTGCAGCTGCTGTATGATTATTCGTTGAAACTGCGTGTGTGCTATTGTCATTACCGTTTATTGTTTCGTTGTTGCCTCTTTGGGCTGCGGTAGCGGTGCTGTTGTTTGAAGCAGCGCTACCACCAGCAGCAGTTGAAAGGTGCCTTGGGGCCAAGACTACCGTAGCTTCATACGCTAAAGCACCACCTGTGCGACGGTCCAAAGTCTCCGTGCGGAAGTGTCCTTCAACACATCGCGCGTTACAACTACTCCCACTACTGTACCATAGCGCTGCCTCCTGCACCGCCGACGCTTGTGCAGCTGCGTTGCAAGCCTGAGCAGCGAGAGCACGAATAGCCTGGGTTTCTCTCAAACTCTGCCACTGAGTGCGCATGTTCTCGTAAGCTGATGCCATAGCAATTTGCCGCAACTTAAGCACTGCTGTGTGACCTGCTGCTCCGGTCTCCTCCACCACCATGGCTCTCCTACTCCCATGATGTACCTCAGTAGTTGGTGCACCGGCGAGGCGAACTAGAGATGCGCGCATACGCATAGTGTGCCCTCGCGCACAACCCAGTGCTACATGTGCGTCGGGCACGGGCACTACTTTCCACCATTTATAATTCGAAGTAGTTTGAGGCAGGGGTGATCTTGGCATACCCTTGATCTGAGAGGGTGGGTTGCCTCCGTTGTTGGTCTTTTTGGAATCACTTGGGAGTTTTGATCGTGGCAACCGCTGCCGGGCTGTTTCCCAAGCTCTCAACTCACTCAAGGTATTTCGGAGATCGGTCCAACCGTAGAACTCGGACCATGGGAGAAGCGATGCCCGAAATGATGCGAGAATTGATGGCGCGATGGCGTGGACAAAAGCCTGCACTCTTGCCAACTGGGCATGATTTTCAAAGACTAGTTCTCCGCCACCTACTGAATTGCTGGTTGGGAACACAGAGGCCGATGACTTGGATGCAACGAGATACTGCCCCAATGAAAGAGTGTCGAGAAATCCCAAGACCAGCAGGTGAATATCAGGGAGCACGTTCAATGAAGTCAGGGAAGCTTCATCGTGTTCTGAGAACATCTTCGAAGTCTCAATCTCCTACCTACCATCAAGAGTAAAGATTATCAGAATACTGCGGCAGGAAGTCTACTACGGTCGTTATTGTTTTCTAAAGCTGTTCTAATGTTACGAGGCTTCCTTATTCGTAGCTTCGCTTGCACACAAGCCATGCGCCACCGTCTTGTCAGCTCTGCATAGCAAGCCCAAGAGCCAAGACGCCAAGACCACAAAACCCAGAGAGAGCAAGAAGCAAGAACACAAGAAGCAAAACTGCATGACGTCATGACTAGGTTAAGATTCACGCACGTAATTACGCGGGAATCACGCGGAAAGTGAAATTTGCGCCAATCAGACGTGATTTCCGTCACGGGAATCGGCTCAGAATAAAGTGACGTCATCATGGAATCTACTCGAAATTTTCAGTAACATTTCGCACTTTTCTGCATGCGCACAACCATGGTCCATGGCGATGAACACTGCAGCTGAAGGCGCGCGCACAAGGCGGGAGGAAAGGGCGCGAAGAGAGAAAGAGAGAATAAAGAGAAAGGCAAGCGCACCACACATGAAACTTGAAGACACGACGACCCCCCACCACCAAAAAGAACACCGATTCCCCCGTATTTACCGTATACTTGAGGACGATACCGTATATATACCGCACGTGATTCCCACGTAAATACCGCGTAAATACCGCGTGAAGTGATTTTTTTTAGACCTCGCGCGTGATTCCCGCGGGTACGTGAATCGCAACCTTGCGTCATGACAATGCGAGATCGTAAAATCCACACTTCACACCGCACACCGTGTGGTGCTCCACGGTGCTGTGTTATGGGACTTAGTTACTATGGGCCATGGGCGTTGTAGGCTATGGGCACAGAGATGCGAGATCAGGAGACCAAGAATTTGGTTTAATTCCTTTCTCGCGGCCATTGCAGAGGCAATTGGAACATGCGCTATTATTGTTATGTAAGCATGAAGGACACTCAGCCCAGTCAGACTTGTTCTGAAGGTTACATTTTTCTGTTGCTATTTGCCACAGTGGTGTTTCTTTGTATTTTGGGGAGTATTAACTAGACTAGACTAGAATCCGCAGCATAGAGTATAGAGTTTTCGATGGTTAGTTCAGCCGGCCATCCGGATTCTGCAGCCATAAATCTGGCCACTGGGCTTATTATAGCCGCATAGCACCCGGAAAGCACACCTATGGTATCAGCACGGCCAGTGCTCTTGCACTAGTTAGGCTTCGCGTACGTGGGGTGTAGCGTGGGGCACCATTTCTCATGCATGGGAGAAGGGGAATTGGGCGAAGTCGGGCGATGATTGGACCAAGGAGCAGCGCTGTAGGAAGAAGATGGCGTAGTAGGGCTCCGAGGAGAAAAGACAGGGCTAGTAGGCGATAAAGAGTTAGTAGCGCAGTCAGCTTCCGCAGCAAGCACAACACTCATGGCATTGAGCTGAACAGCACCTCGGTGATGGCCTCCTCCTGTGAAACGGTGGCCAGAAGAATACGAGCTGTTGGTGCTGCCATAAGCAGCGGAAAAGGCAGTGCTTTTGTTGGTGTAGAATGCCGTGGGAAAAGGCTTGCCGTCAAAACGGTCCAGCAGAGCTCCCAAGTCAATTGGCTGGCCTGAGGCTAGGAGGCCTGCGGTGACCGCATCGTTTAAGTGCCGACGAAGCATAAACCCACGGGCATACCTAGGCAAAGATGGCGAGTAGACAGATAGAAGTAACGAAGCGAGAAATTAGGAGAGAGGATGCTTAATGTGTTGAAGTGCACGAGAAGACTCGATGAAATCTGCCGATTATTGTGGTGCAATTACTACCAACGAGGTGTTCAACTACATTCTTGAAGCTTGAAAATATGAACACTTAAATCATATCATATGCACGTGCTTAGATGCAAACCCAATACTCTCCTAGCTCTCGCACTCACTTTTGCATGCAGATTGCGCTGAACACCCCTTCGGCCAGTTGCATCACCGCTTGCCGGCTCCGCACTAGGGCCTGCACCACCACCGCCGCCACTTCCACGGCGCACAGCTCGAGGCGCTCGTAGAGGGCCAGGGCCCGCTGCGCCACGTCCGAGGGCACCACCCCAAAGGAGGGAATTTCATGCCGGCAGCTCCGCACCTGTGTGCACGCATACAAGATTTTTAAAAAACGCGCAGATCAACAATGCGTTTAGAAAAAAAACTAAGAGTCTAAAGGAAGGGTCATTCGGATTTGATCGCATACTTGAGAGAAAATATAAGTTACAATCGTAGCGAGAACTCCGAAGACTGCAAGGCTAGGCATTCTTAGGAAGAGAATTGCACTCTTACCAGAGCAGCTAACTGTGATACTTCTAGAGCTAATGCGTCGGGCAGCCTTCTTGGAGGTGGAGGCTGGAGCTCTTCGTGTTGCGAAGCCGCGGTTCTGCGCGAAAAACGCGCTAGAAGAGTGGACGAAGCGCTCCCGTGCCTCAGAGATGAAGCCGAAGTCGCGAAGGCGTGGTTTGGTTTCGCTGTGCGCGCAAGGGATTGCACGCGGGTCAGTTGCATGCGCAGCCGAAGCGATAAGTGGCGGTGCTCTAGCAGCACCTGTAGGAGCAGCGCAACCAAAGGAACACAGACCAATGAGTAAAAGCTACAAGTGAAGAAAGTTCTCGTTACCATTGCTACAAATTCCCAAAAGAAATTATCTTGCTCAAGGAATGTGAAGGGATAGAACGCAACGGCGTCACGAAGGCAGTGCCAAGGACGAGGAGGAAGTGCACGAGATCAAGAGAGGGCGCAAACGCACACAAATACCAATAATTCCCTAGTTCAAAACGCACCGAAGGGCTAGTAACGTCGCTGGTCTCAGCATGGTGCCCTGCATTATCGTTCACGGGGGTTGCAGGTGGTGCAGCAGCTGGCGTAGCGGGTGGCGAGAATGGAGCGCTGGCTTCTTCGGAAGGCACACGAGGCGCCATCTGGATACCCTTGGACTCCTTCGCCTCCAACTCTACAGCCTCTGTGCGTGGCGACATCGCATCACTAGGGGCATTCGAAGTTCTGGCAGCTGCCTTTGTGGCCGCGGCAGCAGCTGCCAAGTATTCCGAATAATGCACGCCCCCTGTGCCCCACCCATCTGAGTCCCCTTCGTCTTCCTGAACTGCTTCTTCTTCGTACTCGTATTCGCCATTCCAGTTGCCATCGTTGCCTTGAAACCCGCCGCTATTTTCCATGTTGTTCCTTTGCTGGGTGTCTCGGCGGAGCACAATGCCGGCAATGTCGCAATCGACTTCTCGGCGGTAAATGTCTCGGAGCTTGGAAGCAGCTGATTCAGCAGCGGCCTCATCACGGCGATCTTGGTCTTCGAGCCATAGGTAAAGTTGAGAGGCGACCTGCAAGATACGTGCAGCAGTATTGATCAAGGAATTATAATCAAGGAGTAAGGCAATGAAGATCACTCGAATCGATAAAAAAAAACATTTTTCTACCTTTCGCAGGAAACCTTTCTTACCGTCATCTCAATTTCTCGGCGACGGCGTGGGTTGAAAGTAGGCTCCTGAGTAGCGCCGCAGACCACTGTGAAAGCATTGACCGCTACTAGACACGAGCCAATCGAAGCATTGCGCACCATAGCGGTTTGAATTGTGGCTTCAGAGACAGAAAGACCAACGGAAGCAACGGCTGCTGCCATGCTAGCGAGCAAGCCTACGCGTCCTGCACCGACGGCTGCCACATGTACCACAGTTTTTACGGCCAAAGATGGACTCGACAGCTGCTTAGGATCGCTAACAATTTCCTCAAGCACCCGCACCACTACTGGCAATTCGCCCGATGAAAGCTCGGTTGGAACGGTCAGACGCCCGCTCGTTGCCATTTTGAGGCAAATGAAGCAACGAAATAACGCTTTTTTTGTGAATTACCAACCAATCAACGTTCGCCATTCGTACGATCTTGTCCTCATCCTGCAGAACGACCGATGAGGTGACAACAACCAAGCAATCACTTTCTAATTGGTAGTGATATCCCTTGCAACAACATCACCACATCATTCTCTCCATTCTCCTATCCTTTCTCCCGCTCACCCCAGCCCCTCCGCTTCTTCAAAGATTGGCCTTAAGCGTACAACATTGCTAGCCTGCAGATTTGGAACAATTGGGCAGAGGTTTAGATTTTCACTTGTAGCTACGTAGTCTTTATTGATATCAATGAGCTTATGGTTATTGACTGCACTCGTAGTGCTGCTAGCACCAGCCCAAGCAGTGAACATGCTGTACGGCGGCGTGGCGATCAAAGTAGATGTACCCGCTGATGGCTCGATTATTAGAGATTCGTTTGAACCTGTCTACTCAATTGAGTTCCACGATGGGTATTTAGGTGAGTCATATAGTTTGTCCTCTCTAGTTAGCACAGATGCTTGTGCGAATGGCTTCTCTGAATGATGGTAGCAACCAAGCCTCTCTTACTTTCTACTCTTTTTGTCTTTCTTAGCCAACGCAGTGCGCGAAGATCCCAACAAGGTGCACATTTGCGCAGCGCTAGATGGCCGCAAGCTCGAGTGCCGACCAGTGCTCGGGGATGGCAAGCAATCGGTGAAAGTGGTCGAAGTTGGAGACAGCTTAGGGTTTGGGCACCACATGCATGCGTTTGAAGTGTGGCTCGCTTTGGAGAACCTCAGTGAACACACTGGGGTTTCGTCTTACACCTCACTCATGACCGTAAATGCAACGTCGCTGTTTTCGTCGGCCACTCCTGGAGCGCTGCACATGCCGGACGACTTGAGTGTCTACCACGCCGAATGTTACCACGAGAGATTAGCGTCGTCTTCCTCCTCTGGCAAAAAGATCAGCTACAGCAGTAGTCACTTGCCCTTAGCCAAGGGCATCTTGCACATTGGCGCCAACGTGGCAAACGAGGCGAAAGGCTATGCTAAATGTGTGGGCGGCGGCGGCAGCAACGTGCTCTTTGTCGAGTGCGACCCTGAGGTCGCTAAGGTGTGCGCCGCGAATGCTCGCAAGTTCGGCCAACGATGCATCAATGTAAGTCTGTGTTCGTTGAAAAATGCTTTCATAAGACGGTCAAAAAGAAGTTAGCGTCTTGAGTTTAACTTTTGTTGAATCAAATATCTATGATGGATTATCTTCCTGTTTTCTTTTCAACTCTTCAAGCCCCTATCCATTTCTTTTTACCTTCTATTCTATTCTATTCGATTCGATTCGATTTTATTCCACAGGCTTGCCTCTCCGACACGAACCGAAACGAAGTGCCGTTCTTCCAATCGGGCGCCAACGGTGGCATGTCCTCCTCGTTGCGAACCTTCGACCAGCACAAAGCAATCTTTCCGGGCGTAGTGCACGACCAATCGTCAACTGTCAAAACTTGGGTAATTGCTTTGCACACACCTCTATTCGCAAAAGTGCTCTCTATATATCAATGCTTATCAAACTAGATTTCTACTTTGCTCCTCGCTTGCCCGTTAAGAAAACCTGGAGACAATATTAGCCTCAACTTCTTTGACATCTTTCTTTCTGGGTGCTTTTTTGTTGTTGTGTTCGGTTGGTTGGTACCTGTAGCGCTACGACGATTTGGTGTCTTCGTTGCCGAGTGGCTTGCTTCCCGACATGAACGTGTTGCTCATCGACGCTCAGGGCATGGAGTTTGAAATCTTAACTGGCATGGCCGCAGCTCTGGCACCGCCATCGTCATCAAGAGGAGGCAACGGGACTGGGTTCGAAGCAGCAGTGGTGGAAGTGTCACATGTGTCCGTTTATGAAGTGAGTAATGCTATAACTAGTTCCTTTCTTCTTCATATAATACTGTTTCAAATCCCTTCAAAGTATCACAGTGTTTAATTGCCTTTCAACGCTAACTTTGATTTCCTAATGTTTTTACATGTGTTCTAACATGGTTCCATAGGGCCAGCACCTCGGTCCTGAAATAGATGCACTCATGAAAAGCTACGGGTTCCAATGCGAAGCTCACTGCGAGCCGTGCGACCATTGCGACCGCCTTTACTTCCGAAGCTGGTTGTGATGGGCTCACATGCATGTTTACGAGGATTCGCAATCGGGAAAGTCCGCTGTATCAAATTTTGGTGCAGTGGCTGCGGAAGAAAAAAAGCAGTGACTCTCCGCAAAACGGCCACGTACAGATAGAGGGCTCGTAAGACTATTTTGTAAGGGAAGCCCGCCGGAAAGAAGTTCGACTCGCCTTTTTTCTGCTGCTTTCGTGGAGGGTGAACTAGTACGCCGCTGTGTGCAAAGAACGGGTGGCTCTGGAATTTTACTGCCATTGTCGCGTTCAAATGCATGCTTATGCTTATTACGTTATGTGCGTGTATTGATTTTCGATTTTTAAGCGCTTCTCGTGCTGGCCTTTCTTTATGCATGTTAAACACCACGGAGGTTATTTTTATGCGTAACTTTATGTCAATGGGAAGTGGAGGGAAGTGCGGTGATGTAATAACTATTATCCAATCTAAGGTGTATCTACAATCTACACATGCTGATGCGGATGTCGCGGAGTTGTTTCTTGTTCAATTTCAGTTGCCTTAGATATAATTCTAATCGAGAACACAAGCACGATCGCTGAGGACACTTGCGAATTCAAAAGTAGTTGAATCGGATTGTGACGTTTCCAGTTCCGGGGTTGGAAAGTGCTACTCTTGCCTCTAGAAAGCCATAAGCCATAGCCATGAGGCACAAGTTGTTGTCACAAGAAGAACAAGCAGCAAGAAGAGAAGACGGTCAAGAATATATATATTTGAGAAGATACTTTTTGTTGTCCCCAAAAGATGATGATGCAATCAATAGTGGAGTTGTGTTGTGTGTTGTGCAGCTTATTAGGTTGCTTTTAGCCTTCAACTCCGCAGCAGTCGAGTAGCTGTGAACTAGTTAAGAAGTGTCTTTTCTCTTGCTTACTATTCTCCTTTCGCCAATCAGCATGTGGGCCAATGCCACCGTTTTTGCCTGGGTGGCTGTGTATGGCACATGGATGTATTTCACCGACGAGTGGAAAAGGAGCGTGGTCGATGTTGGGCCTCTTTGGCTCGCCCACGCCATCCGAGCTATTGCTAAAGCAGTCATGAGTGCACTCGGTGTCACTTGGCAATGTGAGCTTTCAGGCTCCGTCTCTAAAGTGATGAAATCCATTGGCAACCGAGGCGCCATTGGTTGTGTGAGCCCTCACGGGGCTTACAGTTTCGCAGCGCTGTTCCTCGGAGTACCGTCGTTTCGTTGCGACCCTCAACTTCGAGGCCTAAAAGTCAGCGTTATAGGTGCTTCAGTACTGTTTTATGTGCCAGGTGTGCGCGAATACCTAATTTTGTTTGGTGTGCGTGAGGCGACAGTGCCAACTACGAAATTACTCTTACGCGCAGGACGAATCGTTGCATTGTGTCCTGGTGGCATCTATGAACAAGTACACACGGACCATAGCCAAGAACAAGTGTTTGCTCAAAAACGGCTTGGCTTTTTACGATTGGCACTAGAGCTGAAGGTTCCTATCCTAGTCATGTAAGTCGTTTTTTTCTATGTAGCGATGAAGGGTAGCCATCATTTTATCGCAATCCATACTGCTCCCCTCTAAATCATTCGCTTGGGCAATAATAATAATGTTTCTAGGTACGGGTTTGGCGAAAACCAGCTCTATACGCACAGCTCTACCTTGCTAGAGTGGCGCCGGTGGGTTGCGTTGAAGTATCGCGTAGGTTTACCGTGGATGTCTGGGCGCTGGGGGCTCGGCCTGGGCCCGGTGCCACTCCTGCCTCATCCTACGAGCGTCGTGCACGTGCTCAGCCCACCGATTCATCTGTCAAAAGCCCAAGAGAAACCTCGCAAGAGATCATCAACGAAAGGGGCTTCGAAAGGTGCAGGCAGTGAAGTAGAAGGCAAAAGTGAATTCATCTCAGAAGAGGACGTGGCACGAGCGTGGGCTGCTTACCGAAAAGGGCTCTCCGAGCTATTCGACGCCCACAAGGACGATAAATTGCCACCTGAGGTCGCAGCCAAGGGGCTGATCATAAAATGGCTCGGGGAGAAATGATCCCAATGCCTTCACTGTTTGTGGATGTATTCTAATTCTAATGCCCAACGGCTAACGGCAACGGAAAAGGAGTACCAAAAAGCTCATAGTTATGTCCTTATTATCGCCTATACTTCAATGCTACTTAGAAATCAGGTACAGGCAAGTCTCTTTCTTGGCGGTTAAGATATTGAAGATATTCTGGGAACTGGCTGATATTGCTGCTTTGGCGAAAAAGCGTTGATGGATTTCGCAACAATTTACTGTGCTGGAGGAGAATAGGAATATAAGGTTGGAGATTCGGCTTGCAAATGCATGAAAATTAAGGAAATTATTCATTGGGATGAACCAGTAAATGATTAGCTGTATATGCAAGGCCAAGTGAAGTCTAGGGGTGAAGTATAATACTCCACAAATAAAATTTCACGCCTCAACGAGACTAGGGTTGCCTTTAATTTCGCAGCCTTTTAACTCGTGCTTTAATTTTCCGATGTTGTCGCAGTCCACCTGTAATCAATATAGTATTTCGAAAGAAAGCACATCAAAAGATGGCCAACCTCTTTGTACCGCTACAACAATCGAGTAGGGTAGCAGCGCACTTTCACTTGCATAAAACTGACAGTCGATTCATGATGCATTCTGCTTGTGCTTGTTGTTCTCAAGACTTTTAGAGAACCTTACCTTGGTCTCATTGACGAATAACTGCTCTAATTCAGTGCATGCTTCAAATATGCCAATGTCACCTTCCACCTATGGGATATGCGTGAAAATATGATTGCATCATGAGATTGTAGAGACATGAAAATTGAAATACTTTGCCAGAATGGAAACAACTCGAAGGATAAAATCATCGTGAATACATACGGACGTCATAATATTTTGAACAAACACAAGGAGCAATTTAGTACATACGCGACACAAAGAAAGGTTGAAAGGTCGCTCGATACCTCGGGCATTTTCGAGAGGTCAAGGTGGGTGAGAAGGGCGCACTCTTCCAGGGCACCAACGTCGCCATGTATGCTCAGGCACTGCTTCAAGTTCAATTGCACAAGCGTTTCGCTCTTTTTAGCGAAGAATCCAACATCGCCCTTGCAACCCGTGCCCTAAGAGCCAAGCAAAAAAGAAGAAGAGAATTTACAAAACGAATGTACAAAACGATGCAAAAAAGTAGCAACCGTATGAATAATAGTAAAATTTTGTGCGCCAGAACTGCTTGCATAACAGTAGAAATATTACGCCTTCTATAGGAGCACCTGCATTAATGAATCACTGCAACATTCAAGAAATGATAAAGAACACCAAAGATATCGTGTTGCAATAAAAGTACCATCAAATCCACGTTTTCCAATGGCAAATTTTCGAGCTCGTCGATATTGCCCACGATTTTCGACCATCTCAAGATGAGGATGGTAAGGCTAGTGCATTCTTTGAGGCTGGCCAGATTGCCTGCCACCTTTACAAACGAAGAAGCAAAGTAATCCACAAATTTAGAGCATGAAAGTGAGGATGCACACAAGTGTTCCAAAGTATGACACGGGATTTGTATCGTTGTCAGGGAACAAGTCAAACTTACTTTGCTGTCTCCGAGGTCTAAAGACTTGAGCAGAGAGCACTTTTCTAGGACCCGAACGTCACCGAACACTTTGCAGAGGTTGAAGTCGAGCTCCCGCAAACACACGCACGGCGCCAAGACGGCCATGTTGCCTGTGACCCCCTTGTTCCCTCCGAGGTTCAGCACTTCTAGACGATCGGTCATGACGTTCTTCATCTCCCCTATGGACAGATTGAGCTTGCGGCCCGATAGAAACCCCGACTCCTCGGAGAAGTCAATCTAGAATTGCAAATATATACGAACACACGATATCATCGTGACAGCATTTACATAATGCTGCATCAAATCTTGTCAAAACCGTCAACTGGCCTAACAATAGCCTAACTCAATTCGTGCAGTCAAAAACGTGAACTTGCATTGAGACCATTGCTCTGGCCCTACCATGGGTCAAGGTATGATGGCTACGAAGCGTACTCTTTTACATATGCCTACCTCAATAGCGATGCCCCAAGGAGTGGTTTTGATGCCTTGAAAATGCTTCCTCGTTAACGTCCTGCCAAATGCATGCAGACAATTGCGCAGTAATTGTGCTAGTACTGAAAGCGAACGATGACAATGCTTTTCGTGAAGGAGTGGCAAGATGCAGCAAAGTACTCACCATTTGACTGGCTCGCCTCTAATTTTTGGCTTGATGCAACCAACAAAGAAAGCACGGTGTCCCTTCATGTCAGGTCGCTCGGTTGCTACGGCGGCGCTGTTACAGAGAGAAAGGTGCCCATTGATACAAAGCACTATTCTAAGTAAAAGACAAGGAGCGAAGGCACGGAAATGCATGACGAAGTGGCTAGAACCGACTACCGCAAGACGTTTGAAGAGTATACAGGAGCGAGTTAGGCCGCACGCTCAGTTCATCATGTAGTAATAGGGCATACCTTAAACCGCCGCCCATGTTGCGAGATGGGAAGCTTGACCTCTTCTAGTAATATCTTACTCAAGGTTTTGCAGCTATTTTCTTCTGCTTAAATGAGTTGGCATTATCGGAGATAATTAAGTCATTGAGCCTAATACGATGATCTTCCTAGCCTCTGTAGCTCCAGGGAGCGCTAACGTAGTCTTGTTTAATGCTGTATTCCTTTAGGACGCCGCATTCCTTAGCTCTACTTTTCTAGCCGGCTAGCTAGAGATAAACGCAAGGCCGTACAATTAGCGCTGATAAGCTCTGGTTAGTACTTATTAGTTATTAGCATTCTACCTTAGCTTGCGAGCTACTGCATGACGCTGGACTGACTGGTTGACCGACGGTGGTTGCCGTGTGATTGGTGGATTGAGATGTTGGGGTCCGTTAAAAATTTTGAAATTTTGCCCCAGACAAACCCACCTCTCTTCACTCTTCACTCTTCACGCACACCACCACCGTCTTCTTGGATCCCCGATTGAGTGTCGGTTGTGAGGCCCAACCTAAAGCATCTTGCGACTGTTGTGGCACTCTAACAACGCTGAGTAGCTGGCGTAGCTTCACTTGAATAGTTTCTAATTTCAGCAGCTTTATCATCCTGCGACGTACACATCACAAAGTAGTGTTCTGCCGTAATCTCGCTTGATTCAATTGCATGCGATTGCGCCTCGTGATCGAACCACACACCCCTCCTAACAGAACGGCCACATCATTAAAGAACACACGCACGCGAACGCGTTAAAAAACCTTAATCATGGCAGCAGGGCTTCGAAGAATGACTTTCTTCGTGCTCGATGGCAAGAGTACCGAGGAGGTCATGGAAGAGCGGGGCTGGATTCCGTCGACCTTTGCGGACGCCCCGGCGTGGGAGGACGCAGTTCAGCGGCGAATCAAATCCGAAGCTGTTGAGCTCCGAACCAGCGACGACCGATCGTTAAAAGCTCTGTGGACGTCGCGGCACTGCCCATCTAGCGGGCCGTCGGCTGGTATTCCTCACCCTGAATATGCCGGCAGAGCAGTGGCTGTGCTGTTTCACGCCAACGCACAAATCGGTGAGAGCGTGATTTCGCTTGTTTTTGATGGGTTTCCTGCCTGCTTCTTGCTTCCTATCACTGCTCCTAAATATTCATTCTTTACTACTGAAGGTTTCTAAAATGAGTCGCACGCTTTGCCACTGTTGCCTTGATTCAATTGCTACTGTGTCAATGCAAATATCATTTCTCGATGGAGTAAATCTCCTCACGCGTCTTTTCAATGCTTTTCATCTTAAACCGCTGCCACCCCTCCAGGCCTAGACTTGTGCGAATGGGCTCGGTGGTACCGCAACCGCAACCTCGATGCCTTGTTAGTGACCATGGGGGGCTATGCAGGTAGCGAGGGGCCAGCAAGTGAAGCCAACGGATATCTGGACGCTCAAGCAGCATTAGACTGGGTAAGAGTGAGATTCTGCATGCATGTTGTCTAGTGCATACTAGCAAGCACGCAGGGCCGGTAATGACGGCGCGCAACTTTTATTTCGCTAATTCTCTCATTGATGTGGTTACATCGTCGTCTTAATCTCTCGATTGCGCCTACCGTACATGAATTGTGCCCCAACAGGTGGTCAACGTGCAGAAAGTGCCCCCGCATCGCATCATTGCCCACGGCCTCTCGATCGGCGGGGCTCTAGCGGTCAGTGGATGAATAACGCATGAACCACAGATCTTGTTGTTGCACATGGCTAGACTGCTCTCCATTCTTCATTCCTTCCCAATTCTTTCAACTTCGATCTCTTTCTGTGCACCTTATGTTTTGTTGCTCCACCTATGAACGTTGTGCTCCTCCTTAATTGTGATAATAGTGTGCATTGGCGGAGTCGAATCCGGGCGTGCATTTGACATTAGACCAGTCCTTTAGCACAGGCGCTGCAGCTGCTCACCATGTCGCGACGACCAAGGTATTTTTCTTGGAACTTTCTTTTTGTTGATGTAGTCTTGATCGCTTAGGAGCTTACCAGGAGTGATTCTCATTTCTTAAAATATCTTCACGAATTGATATTAGTTTTCCTTTGATGTAGATCGCACTTCGATCACTTGCTGTGTTTGTTACTTCACCTTTTTCTTCGTTTCTATTCTGATTGCCCCCCCCTTTTGATGTCTCTTCTCTCCCTTAGCTCGCAGCCGGTGAAATGGGTCTGATTCCCTCATGGGCCATAAACGGAGTCGTAGCCTCGTGTTTACCCGCAGGCCTCAAAATAGACGCTTCAGGCAACTGCAACGGCGATGGGCCGGGCTCGTTTGTCACTGACGGGTTCGATAACGTGAGCAAATTGAGGCGCTTGCGCAGGCGAGCAGAGGGGACCTTGATCCAAGGTGGAGGAGATGGCGGTGGTGGCGGTGCCGTGACAACTAGCCAGCAACCGACTGCTGAGCAGCAGGGCAATAGTAGGCACGACAATAGCGGAGACCCGATAGCAGTGAGCGCTACTTCAATGCCGCCTCATTCGAGCCGCACTAACCCTTTGAATGCGCTAGGAGGGCATCATAGCGGTGTGTCTGACCACGGAAATTCAGGGGAAGTGTTTTTCTTCGTGTCAACGCACGATGATATGGTGCCTCCCGCATTCACAGAAGTGCTATTGAGGGCCCGTTACGGGGGTGATTCCGAAGACGAGCTGAGCTCAGATGATGATGACGACGATTATGCTAATGAAGGCGGTGATGTCAATGCAGGCGAAAGTGTGGGTGGGTGGCGTGCTTGGATTTCTCGTTTTTCTAGCCTTCAGCCTGCTCTCACTGCCGATGCGGGCGAAGCAGGGAGCGAAGGGAGTTCATCTACGGTAACTGCAGGTGCACCTCCCGCCTCCCCAGCATCGCAGCCCTTGTCTCCAACTTCTCCGTTATCGCCGAGTACGCTGCTGTCGCCGTCGATTCAATCGCCGAACGGGCCCGAATCGCCAGACGCAGGCGCGGGCGGGCAAGCACGGCCAGATTCTTCAACCAATAATGATGGCGTAGGGACCGAGCCAGGAAACAGCAATAGTGACGGCCAAAGTAGCGGTGAGTCCTCAGCGAAAGCGGCCCTCAGCGACAAGCGAGCCGTGCAGTTGGATGGCGTCATCAAGTCCATGTCGATGTTCCTGTGCCGCGACGTGCTCTGCGAAGACCTCACTTCCGACCACAAGAAAAAGGCCAGCAATGGCAATAATACCGTCAACCCACGCGCGAGCCGCCGAGAGGCGAGGCAGTCGAAACGCGAGGAAGTGAATGCGAGGCTGGCCGCGGTGCGCTCGAGTCGAATGGGGGTCGTGAGCGGCGGGCACGGGGCGTTCTTTGGAGCCGACCGACGAGCAGCGGCTACTTATGAAGTGTTCCTCAGGCAAATCGGCTTGCTAAATCATTAAACTCTCGGTGGCACCTCGCTACCTCGTACCTCTGCTTGGAATATAATTTTCAGATACGCGCCTGTTGCTACTTTTGTTGCACATTTTTACCTGGAGTCTCTTGATGTACTCCTACTTTTGATATGCAATATTTGATCCATATCTGTATGGCATATGGCCCAATGTAGCAAGTCCTTAGTAAGTGTTATTTCTTGTATTGTACAAGGTGATTTAAGATTCACAAAAACCTGATAACCGGCGATATCCAAGACTGCCTTTATTAAGTACCAAACCTCGCGACTCACGATATCTCTATATCTCTATCTCTGCATGATTCTGCATGCAGCGGGATCTCTGCCATATCCCTTAGTCCTGGAGCCGAACCCGGAGTGCCCTAGATGCCCTTTAGCTATAGTAGTACTAACCGATCGTCGTTCGCTATTCGCTTGTCATTCGCGGCGGCGCGGCGGTCCTTAAATTCATCCAACATCAAATTTCACGTGAAAAATCAATGAAACTGAACTGTTTACAACAAGCAAATGCACTGCGTGGCCGCATAGGACTTCGTTTCACGGCAAATGCTTGCCTCCTGCCTTTCATGAACGAGATACGCATGCATCCTCCCTTGCCCCTGCCGTAAATGAACATTTAAAACGGTACGTCTTTCTCTTTGTTTTCCGGCGAAATGTCCTCGTTCTTTGCTTCAATCGCTTCTCCACTCCCGCGCGCAATATTATCAAACGAATAGGACATGATTCCTGAAGTTCGTGATTTCGCGGCATTGGAGGGTGAATTGTTGCTCGAAGCTGTGGGATTGCTTGAGCCTCGGTTGTTGCTGCTGCGTGCTTCTTCAACAAATTGCGAGGCAGCCGACCTTTGGAACACACGGAAAAAATAAGCATCAAAGCAGGAGAGTAAGCATTCCCTCAAATTGAAAACCTGGATCGAGTGAAGTAAATGAGGAAATGAAACCTAATGCTATCCTTGTCTTGAATGGAAGCACAGACGGATACAAAATTACAGCATCGTGCAAGTGTAGAAAATAGACGCGCTATTCATTGTGATCTTTCACCTGTCGACGAGAGCCTCGTATGGAATGCCTCGTTGTGATTGCTGTGCTAACGACACCATGAAGTCAATCTGAAGGAGTACGCAATGAATGGGAGACAATAAATTAGAGGAGAAATTTCATATTTGATCAACTACTATTAAAGACAACGGAACTCAGCGAAATGAGGACAGTCCCCATACCTGAGCTTTCGAAGGGTGATTGGGCAAGGCCTGACCGGTAATTTTGGGCTTGGCTCCATTGTTGTCTGCGCTCGACCCAAGGAGCTCTTCGATGAACTCGGAGGTGGCCTAACAATCGAGAGAGCACGCAAAGATCGTTACACAATCAGATAATTCAAGCTAAAAACATCGTACATAAATAAGAGCACAACACTATATTCACAGAGCAATCTACCTTGAAGCTCCCGGTTCGGTCGCCAACAGTCTCAGGATTCATGCCCTGCCTTTGACAGAGTTTGGTAACGAATTCTAATTGTTTGATGGTAGGCGGAATTTGGTCGTTGAGAGAGCCGATGAACGCCGAAGCGCCTACTTTGGATGCTAGGGCCGCCGCTGGAATGTCGTGCTGAGCCATCCCTACCCGATCCGCCAACGCCTTCGCATATGCGACCTTTGATATGTTGTGACATTCGAGGGGAGTAAAGTAGGGTAGGTGTGTGCACGCCAGATTGCACGATGCTGAAATACCTGTTTCTCGCTAGGAAGCTCGTCTCCAAACATGTCTGTGGAGCTAAGCGGCGAATCCTGGTCGGAAGCTTCCACAACTAGCGACCTAGGACCGCCACCACTTAAATTTGTTCCGCTCACTGGCAAACCAGTGCGCGCATCCCATAAGGACCTCACACCAAAGCGCTGGAACGGAGGAATTCGAGCAGCGATCCGAATGAAATTGCGGCAGTGCTGCATTGGCACAAGGTATCAGCACCGATCGATGTGCTTCCCGATGAGAATCTAGAGGTCGGACTATTAACTAGAGCTAGCTAGCTATCAGGCTGAAGCTGGAGATTTTAATTTATTATTGAAGCCTCAGGCGTTCAGGCTAGGCGGTGCTTCGGGCTTCGGGCTTCGGGCTCCAGGATTTCAGGATTTCAGGGGAGCTGCAATGCTGCAATCAAGGGTATCTACATCTGGGTGCCAGCTACTCTAATGAATATTGATGAATACCAATCAGATCACAGGATCCACACTTCCGACGGCATCCTATGTGTGTCCGCATCCCTCTCGACTTCATGCTATCCTGTGTTGTGATTTTGATTTCACTCGCCGCTAGGGCCAGAGTTGAAACACGTCGGGAATGAAACAACAGAAACGAAACACGATTTTCGCCGGCGTTTCGTTTCTCGAAACAGACCAGCGCATTTCCCTGGGCGTTTCATGTTTCGAGAAACGAAA
>Ga0307931_1000323_pt1 | contig 28706 bp, 9 predicted proteins | sample OrgLakmetageno47_FD_201816 | JGI IMG/M metagenome (GOLD analysis project Ga0307931, IMG submission 201816) | Saline water microbial communities from Organic Lake, Antarctica - #47 | ecosystem: Environmental > Aquatic > Non-marine Saline and Alkaline > Saline | place: Antarctica: Organic Lake...
AATGGTAACAGCGTACCTGTGGGGGTGGCAGCAGCACGGCAGGTGCACCACCCTCTGAGATGCCTCGAAGCCGCTGGTCGTGGTCCCACCGCTCAAGTGCGCGCCGCTGCAGCCCACTTGGTCCACATTGGCCTCGCGCGCGGCCTCTCAGAAGCGCTCACCAGCAGTGATGGCCCCACAGCCGCTGCCTATGCGAGTTGCTTGGCTTGGGACTGGAAGCCAGGGGACGCTGACGACAGCGATTGCCTCGCGAAGGCCCTGTTGCCGTGCTTGCAGCATGCAGTCGGGGCAGTGAGCAGCGTGCGGCGCGGGAGCAAACTCCTCGAGCGCCACCGCTTTCGTGCACATCAACTCGCAGTGCCGCAGGCTCCGTCTCCTGTTCTTTCGACAGAGGCTGACATCACACCGGTGCCAGCAGAAGCAGCACCAGCTGCCGTAGCGCCTGATGCTGCTCTGCCGCTAACCCAAATGCAGGGAAGCAGTGGTGGTGGCCTAATGAGCTCAAGTGGTGCTTGGACGCCGTGGAGCCGCCGGGGCGTGGCACGCGCGCTGAAGAGTGGCCGCCTCTCGAAGCGGCGCCTGCTCGATCACATGTGGTGTGCGCCCCGGGCAGCCGCGCCGCCGCCACAATGGTGGGTCAAACACGGGATTAGCCCCAGCGAGGTGCTCGCCTCCCTGAGTTACGCTGCTGACGGCACAGCTGCCTCTGTCAGCGAATCAACCCTGGTCTCGTGCTGCTTGCAACACTCAAGAGCGAGCCTGGAAGCGGTGCATTCGTCTTTCCTCGAACACTTTGTCGAGCGAGCGAGCACAGCGAACCCTGCCGCGCCAACTTCTGAAGATGCCATGGCGGCGGATCTGGGTAGTGCCGCCCAAAAAAGTCAGCCGCTGCACTTACACCTCGGGAGTGGCAAAAATTCCTTCCTTCAACTGCCTCTGAGGGTTCCCACGCCGAGGGGAGAGCAGGGCACGACGCTTGAGCTGTGGTTGCGGCCGCACGAGCTTCCTTCCTCTCGCAGTGCGGTCCTGTCGCTTCCTTGTGGCGTCATTGGCTCGTCTAAATGCCTGGGTGTTACCGTGGAGCTGAAAGGCAGTCGCCTCAGGCTCCTCTGCTCCGGTGACAGCGGTAGTGGCGGCGACGAAACGGCTGAGGAGCTCAAATTGGCAAGGCCTTCGAGTGAAGTCGAGCAGCGAGCAGCGTTGGTCCGCGCACGGCAATGGGTCCACGCAGCTGTGGTCATTTGCCAAGAGACGCGCGAACCAACGGCAACAGAAGCGGACGCCATCGCACGACACGCTGCCGCGCAAAAAGCTGCTGCCGTTGCTCAAGAAGCTGCTGCTGCTCTTCTGAATGCTACCGCTCCTTCTTCAGAGCCCGAGCCTGCGAGCGCTGGCAACACTGCAAGATTGCCAGCAGCCAGCGCTGCACCGGAGCCCAGTGACTCCTCCTCGTCAGCCGCAGTAGCAGCGCCAGAAGCCTCCACCTCCACTGCTGGCAGCAGCAGCAGCAGCAACCGCGCAGTCGATGCGCACCTGGTGTCGGCGCTCGATGGGCTCGACAGCTTGCGAAGCCGGCTCGCTGCATTGGACCCCGTAGCCTCGGATCACCCGGAGCAGCTGGCCGCCCTCGAAGCCGAAATTACCGTGCAGGCCCAGATGGTGGAGCGGTTCGAGCAACTGCAAGGCACGGCCTATGAACCGCTGCACGACGAAGGCGGCGGCGACGGCCCTGGCCAGGCGGCGGAGGGAGCTGCTGAAACTGCGGAGGCCTCTCCGCCCGATGTACTGGATGAAACTGCGATGATGTCACCCGTGATGCAAGATCCGTTGGATGAAGGCTATTCGCCGCCGACTAGGTACGGCTCTGTTGCTAATGAGACAACGGCATCCACAAGTGCAAGTGCGAGCGCTGCTGCCACAACAGTGGCCGTGGATGTCCCTGCCGAGCTTGACACCACGGTGTCAGGAGAAGCTCTTCAAAATTTATTTCAGGAGCCCGAAGAAGACGAAACGGTCAATCTGCCGCGATCGCCTGCTCTGCCAGAGTTGCCGGAGCTCCGGCAAACGGTGGTGTCCCTGATGGTGAACGGTGTCGTCGCAGCAAGGACTGTGAGGCGGGGCCACGGTTCTTTGTGGCCTGCAATCTGCAGCGGAGAGACGACCACCTTACAGGTGGGGAGCGGTGCTGGTTTTGCGGGTCGAGTGGCGCACGTCAAGTGGTGGAGCCGGCCTTTGGCCCTCGAAGAACTCGCCACCGCAGAAGCAAGCAAAAGCGTGCCGCCTTCCACCCCCGCGGAAGTAGATGCGGAGACTCAAGCCGAAGACATCGCAGCCAGAGCTATGGCGATGCAGAGCGCGTCTCAAGTTGAAGAGCCACCTGCACCAACAGCGGCAGCGGCTGCTACGCCCTCAACTGGCATGCGCACATTCACTCCAGAAGAGTTAGAAGCGATGACGGAAGAAGAGCAAGAAGAGCTCGCGATGCAAATGGCCATGGAACACATGGTTCACGACCAAGCCACGCCAGCAGCTGCTGTCACCGAAGAGCAAAACGAGTTGCCCGTGGTGCCTCCACCAGCACCAGCTGACCCTGAGCCACAAACCGAGTCGACGCTGCCTGATCCACCGCCGCCATCTGATTCAGTTGAACCACCGGCCAGCGTTCCGGTGGGGCCGTACCCAGGTTTAGTGGCTTACTGGCCTCTGGAAGACCAGACGATGGAGCCAATACGCGGCGTGGGCGCATTGCCAGGGTCAGTGCAAGGAGCCCACAAGTGGCAGCCGACAGAATCGCCGCTCGTAGCCATCGAGGACGAAGATGATGTAGGCGATAACCATGAATTCGAGGTTGTAAGTCACCAGGTGGTCGACAAGCAGGAAGCGAAATCCGAGGCTTTGAGTTCTTTTGGGCATGACTCAGCGCTAGTGGCCCATCCAGCAGTGGCGCGTCTGGTCTCCGAAGGTGCCATAAGGGCGGGTTGGCTAGAGGGCAACGACGACCTTGGCGCTGGCGAGTGCGCTACGATAGCCGAGCAGTTGCTAGTGCTCATTGCTAGCTTAGCTGCAGATCCACTGGCAGCAATTGGCGGATCCCGGCGCGCAGCGGAGGCAGACGTGGGCGTGCTAGCTCTGGTTGCGCACACCAAGAAATCCCTGGAAGTCGCGTCTCAGCTTGCAGCCAAGTTGGTGCTCTCGGCGCCACCAGTAGCAGCAAATGAAAAGGATGGCAGCGGAATGGGTGCGGCATCCTCGCATGAAAAGCTCCTAGCAGTAGCGGTGTTGCCAGAAGCAGCGCACAAAGCAGCAGAGGGAGAGCCTGAACCGACTGCAGAAGTCGCCACTCGCACTGCGCGCAGTCTGCAGGACCTTCAAATTGATGCGCTTTCCGTTGAGACCAGTGGTGATGCCACTGCCAGGGGCATTCAAGTTGGCTCATCCAGCGCTCAAGGTGCGGTGGCCCTTCAAAGACGCCGCAAAGGAACTCGTCGCTCGACTCTAGCCGTGCGCCGCGCGTTGCGTATCATGGTCGAAAACGAGGTCATGGTTGCTTGGTCAGCGCTGATTGCTGCTCTGGGAAGCTCCGCCACTTCACACAACAAAAAGAGCTTGCAAGCAGCTCCCACCCATGGGAATAGCGGAGACGAGCGAAAAGTTGAAGAAGGCGCTTCATCCTTGGCGGCGATTCCATTCCGCCGGTCTGTTACTGCACCCTCTCCGCAGTCGCCTCTGCGCCATGCCTCTCTTCGAGGCCTCGCTCCAATCACAACCCCTGCAGAAGACAGAGAGAATGGAGCATTGGCGCGCAATGCAGATTCAGTTGCTGATGCTGAAGGTAGCATTCGCGGGACAGCTTTTTCAAAGCCATGCCTGGAAGCTGCGGAAGCCGAGCACTTGTTGCACGCATTCTTGCAGCGATGCCTGAGCTTCGGTGGGCGGAGCGATGCAGTGATGCACTGGGCGCGCAGTAAAGCAGGCCTCGCCACGCTCTGCGATCTCGCGAACCAAGGGTCCCCGCGGCTGCGGCGCCTGAGCTTGATGCTCTTGACGCGCTATGCGCCCCAGTGCAGCCCTGCGCTACTGGCGGCAGCAATACCCGATGCACCCGATTACCCTCTCTCCAGTCCATCCTCAGAGCACAGCAAAGGCTCTGGACTCATGAGCAGTAGCAACAACCCAGGTAGCCACGGTGGAAGTTTGGCGCAGTGGCTGTTAGGGCCACTTGGGCACCTCGCGCTGCTTGGCCTCGAAGACACAGACGATGCTGCTTCGTCAGCAACAGCATGGGCGCACGGTGGTGGAGCCAGCAGCTGGCGGCTGGCGGGACCAAGGGGGCTTGGGACTGCACGAAGGGCCTCCGCACACGTGCATCAACTCGTGGGGCTGATCCACGCGCTGCTTGCGTCGTCGCCTAACCGAGCGTTTGAGCCTCATCTCATGCCAGCACTCCGGGATGCCCTCGGAACCGCCTGTCGCATGCTCATTGCTGGCGAAACGTCACAGGGAGGAGGCGAACACTTTTCCGAAGCGGCGGCGTGTGGTTTGGCGGGTGTACTTGCCGTGTTAGGTGGGCTGCAGCCGAGTTTGTGGGTAGGGGGTCAGGTCGCTCTCAATCCTCGCTTAGATGCGAGCCTCTCAAGGGCCGCCACGGCCGCAGCAGCTCCCGAAGCTCCAGGTTGGCCTGGTAAAGTCCTTGCAACAGTGGTAGCGTGGCGGCGCGGCGACCTGCATGCGCTTGTAGCGTTTCCTCTGCCTGAAACCGAAATGAACAGCAACTATAACCTTTCTGGCAGCAGCAGCAGCAGTGGTGCATCGGGGTCTGCTTATGTGGTATCCCACCGCGTTCCGGTCGCGGCGTTAGTGCCTGTTGGCTCTAGCTTGCCTGCATGCCTTGTGCGCGACGATAACTTGTGCTCCCTCTTCATGCGCACCTGCAAGCTTCTCAAGCATCGCCTGGACCATGCTCTGGGGGAAGCGTCCTCAACACCGCCTTTTGGAAGCACTTCCTCGAAAGTGACGGCGGCTGACAGTGGCAGCGACGACGACGACGACGATGATGCGCCTGGCTTTTCCCTCTCGGCGGCTCTGGCTGCATCCATTTCTGATACAGCTCCTGCTTCACCAGCTGCAGGTGCTGTCGCCTCCTCATCGTCAAGCACCTCAGGTGCAGTAGCAGCTTCAGGGTTGGCACCTGGCGAAGCCTCAGGCGATGAGTCGGAGGCCAAGAGCTACCAGGTAAGCGGCATGGCGGAAAAAGTGGGCCTGAGTGGGCTGAGGCTAGCCCGCTTGTGGGTGCTGGCTCTGCGCAGCTTTCCTCAGCTGTTGGGCGGCCGGGGCCCACAAGTGTCTTCGTCTCCGGAGCTCGTGGATTTGCTCTATGGGGCTAGCTTGAAGCCTGTTGCGGCTCCGGGATTCTTGGCGTGCTCTGCGCTGGAGCGGCGAGCCATTCTAGTGCAGGAACGCCTCGGAGATGCCCTCAGCCTCGTCGCAAACAACGATCGTGAGGTGGCAGATGCACTTGCGCAAACCGCCGACGACGGTGAAGACGAGGCGGCCGCGGAAAGGGCCGCGGTAGCCGCTGCTAAAGCGGCAGCGAAACTGGAAGAGCGGCAAGCCACTGCGCTGAATTTGATGGAGTTTGGTGGAGGTGCCTACGACCTGAGCCTCTGCGTGAAAGCCCTAGAGTTGAATGGGGACGACATGGAGCGAGCCATGAATTGGCTGTTCAGCGATGAAGCGTTTGGGTTCATGGATGGGGCGAGTGGAGGTAGCGCGGCAGGTGGCGGTGGCAGTGGCGCTGGTGCAGCTGGCGGCAGCGGTGGTGGTGCCGGGAGCGGCCCAGGTGGAGTTGGTGGCATGGGGGCAGATGAAGATCCAAAGATAGCCGAGAGATGGGCGGTTGCCGAGACTCTCGTAGGGATTTTCCAACAGCCCCCGAAACTTTGCTTTCATGCCCTGGAAATGTACAACGACGACGCACAGCACGCCGCGGCCTGGCTAGGGACCGACAGTGGCGGGCGCAAGTATTACAAGCTGATGATGGCCGAAGACAAGGCAGAGGTGAAAGTGGAGCCCTGGCCGCCCAGCAGCGAAGGTTTAGGGGACTGCGCCCCTGTAGGCCTGCAGAGTGGAGGAGGTGGAGCTGGCGTCCGCGACCGCCAATTGATGAACGACGCGATGCTGACCGCCTCATCGAGCGTGCCGGTGCTTGAGCATGCCGCCAATTGCGGCCGACTGCACCACCCAAAAGGCGCTTGGATGCCGGAATTGGTTTCACCGCAGCAGTGGCTCCAGGTGGACCTCGGTGGAGAGCGCGTGCTCGCCGGTGTGGCTACCCAGGGCGCGGAAAGGAAGTGGTGCTCGGAACAAGATCCTCCGGAGGCACAGGCTGCTGCGGCTTCAGCAGTGTGTTTCGCCACGAGCTATGCGGTGGAGACATCCAGCGACGGTGTGCATTGGAAGCGGCAGCGGCAGGCCGCTGAAGGAGGCAACCAGCAAAACGGATCTCTGGGCCGTGGGGGTGACGTGTTTACAGGGAACACCGACGGAAGCACGGTCGTGAGCCATGCCTTCGCCGATGGAGTGGTGGCGCGCTACGTGCGGTTTCTGCCCCTTGCGGGGGCACCCGACGGGACGGCGATGCGGGTGGAGGTGTTTGGCGAGCCTCTAGGAGTGCCCATGCTGGCGCTGTCCGCCAATCCGGAAGCGCCGCCTCTGCCGTCGTCGCACTTTACCGCGTCGAGTGGCAGTGCGCCGAGCTTGGCGAGGTTTCATGACCTGTCGGTGTGCAGTGGGTGGCAATCGTCGGACTCGGATCCAGCCCCTTGGCTTGAGGTAGACTTGGGCCAACGCTTGCCGGTCACTGCTGTCGCCTTTCGCTGCACGCTTGGTGCAGCTTGGGGTATTGTAGTGGAATACTCTTTGAACGATTCTGACGATGAAATTATGATGGACGAAAGCGCTAATCCTGCGGATGAAACCATTGGTGGCGGTCGTGATGTTCCGTCACCTACTTCGGTTGGCCTATCAGGATGGGCGAAAATGCACGAATGCAACCACGTGAGTGGCAGTAGCACTCTAGGTGGGGCTAGCCTTCTTACCTCACGCACGAGCGGCAAAGGTGTCATCGAGGCTAGGCGCCTCAAATTTCATCTCGTCAAGTTGCAGGAATCTTCAGAAGAAGCCGCCGGTGGTAGTGCTGCTGAAATACCTCAAGAACCGAAGCCTGGCATGCAAGTGGAGGTATATGTGGATGCCAAAGCGCGAGGTGCTGCTCTGACTGGGCCTCTAATGGACAGCGCCTGGTCGTCTACGAGCCGACTCGACGAACAACACGACGCACTGCAATCTCGCTTCTGTGGCGCTCCTGGTACACCACCTTCTACTGCTGTTGTAAGTTTAGAGGCAGCGGTCACAACGTCAACTCCACTGTTGGCGGAGGATTCTTCACGCGAGCTGGCACACATTGCTGCGACGAGCTCAGGGGATGCCACAGCCACTAGAGGAGCGATAGCGGCTCAAGCACCAAACGATGACGATGCCATGATGACGCAAGGCAACGGTTGGTTGCCGGCTCGTGTTGGTGACAACTCCGAAGAGCACTTGGAGATTGACCTGGGCACCGTGTGCTCTCTTTCGGGAATTGCGGCTACGGGGCCAGCCAATCAAGCGATGAGTTCTTTTAATGGAGCCAGTGCAGCAGCTGCTGCTGTGTCAAAATTAGAAGTTTCCGTGAGCCAAGACCGAATCCGTTGGAGTGTGCCTGTACCCTGTGCCGTGCCGGCTTCGGCGGCTGCTCGAGGCAAGCTTGTGGTTCGCGCTTTACCCGCTGGTGGCGTCGTGTGGGCCGATGCTGTTGATAGTGACACTAGTATATCTAGTAGTGGTCGCCAAGGCAGCGATTGGACTGCGCGTTACTTGCGCGTGCGACCTGTGGAATGGGCATCTGCCAGTGATACGTCGCCCTCGTCGTCGCCCTCGTCGTCACCGTCTGCGTTGACACGAAGTGTCAGTAGCAGCCCTCCCCCAAATTACCTCGGGCTTCGGGTCGAAGTGTTTGGCAAGTCCTGCGGGCCGCCGCTGGGTTTACAGAGCGAGGCTGTCGGGCACGACCAGCTCTCAGCGTCCAGTTTTATCCCCCAAGGCCCTCCTTATTGCGGTCGATTAGGAGGTGCGGCGGCGTGGCGGCCTGACCCTGAGGCCTGCCGCAACACGAGCAGCAGCGGGCGTCAGTACTTTACCGTGAAACTCAAGGGACGCGCGCTCTTGACCGGCATCTGCACCTCGGGCGCCGGGGCCGAAAGCGCAGATTGCAGCGCGGGGTGGCCGGCGGCTTATCGGCTCGAAGTCGCTGATGACCTGCCGGGCAGTTCCAGTAGCATCAGCGGCGGGGGTCAAGTGAGCTGGCGGACCATCGGTCATTTCGAGGGCAACGACGGCCCTTTGACCACTCGGGCACATGCAGTGCGCGGGTCGGACCATAATCCCGTGGCCTGCAAGCTGGTAAGGGTAGTGGTGACTCAATGGGGCAGCGAAGTCGAAGAACAAGCGCCGAATTGGGCCCCTGCCATGAAATTGGAGCTCTATGGCTATGGAGTGGAAGAACCTGCGGGCTTGGGCACCGGGGCAGTGAGCGACCACCAGATCACGTCTTCTTCGGTGGGCTACTCCAGCGGCGCAGCTCGGCGCGGGCGGCTCAACCAATCGAATGCCGGGTGGACGGCGGCGCCCAATGACTTGGAGCCCTGGCTGCAGGTGGACTTGAAGGCGATGCGCACGGTGGTGGGTCTTGCGACGCAGGGGAGACCTCCAGCAGTGCCTCATCCTCTCGAGCCGCCGCCGCCACCAGGAAGCCCCTTGCGCGCGTCAACCTTTGTCAAAGCGTTCTCCATGGAGCATTCCACTGATGGTGTGGTATGGCAACCAGTACGGCACGCCGGCCTGAGTTCTGGTGCAGCGGCTTCTACCGGTGCTTCCAACGCAGCTGCTGTGTTTAGAGGCAATGCAGACGGCAACTCGGTGGTGACCCAGTATTTGCCGACGCCAGTCACCTGCCGTTTCGTGCGCGTCAAACCGACAGCGTGGTCTGGTGCTTGCAGCCTGCGGCTCGAAGTGTACTGCGCAGCGCGGCCTACCGCAGCGGCTGAAGACGACGAGGCGGCTCTTGAGGACGCAGACACCGCTGAGGAAGGCCGGGCGCCTCTGTTGCTCGAGTCCAGTGCCGAGGATGTAGCAGTCACCACCGCAGCAGCAGCAGCAGATGCCGCTAGTGGCGGTGGCAGTGCTCTTGCAGCAGCTGCTTCAGCGAGTTCTGGGGCAGCGGCAGCAGCAGCTGCAACCACAACAGGAGGTCCAGGTAGTGTTCGTGTGGATGCAGAAGCGACCTTAATGCCAGTGGCAGTCGTCAGCGACGATGACCTCACCACTGCGCAGCGGCTTCGCAACGGGGGCGAATCGAGGCCGGTGCTGCCCCGGCCCGGCATGTTGGTCCATGTAGTGGGCCCTTACGGCGAGTATGTTTTGCCTCAAGACGCAGCATGGGCGTCTTCTGCCACTAGTAGTGCTGCTTCAAGCCCAAGTTCAGGCATTGTGCCGCATGCGCCCGGTCGCCGCGGTCGCATTTTGCGAGTGTCTGACGACGGTCAAGCAGCACTGGTGTCCTTGGAGCGCTGTGCGGCCGCTGATGCGGATCCAGCTGCGCGCCCACCTCCGTGCTGCTTTGGCCTGAGTGTTGCTGGCAGCAGCAGTGGTAGTGGTAGTGGGTACCCCAGCCGCCACACTGACAACGTCAACAGTACTACAGTCTGTAGCACTAGGGATTCGGCAGTCAGCTCCCTCAGTGCAGCGGCGCCACCGCCTGTGCCATCTTCAGGTGGCACTTCGTTGGGTGATTCCTTTGACTCTGAAGACGAGGTGGTCTGCGTGCCCCTGGCGGAGTTGCGGGCGGTGGGCGCTACCGTAGGTGGCTACACCCTCAAGGGGGTCAACGACGCCCGCTCCTTAGGTTTCGCTACTGATCGTGCACTGGCAACCCATTACGCTCGCAGCGCTCTTTTGAGCCTCGTAGGGGAGTGGCGCCAGCACGCGAAAAGCGCCATGGGCCAAGCTACGAGAACTGAACAAGTTGTGCTTGAATCAGGCACCGGAGGGAGTGACGGCACACTCTCTACTACTACTACCGCAACGATTGAGTCTTCAGAACAAGCACCAGATGCTGTGGTGGCGCTGCGGCGCATCTTCAGCAGCGGTAGTGGGCGCGAGAGGCCCACGCACGGTGGCAACGCTGGGCCAGGCGAGGGTGGCGGAGTAGTCGGCGATGTAGGCCGGCTTGTTGATTTGGTGAAGTTAGTAGCGGCCACAGAAGGTGCGCTCGAAATGAGTGGCATTCGCGACATTAGCAGTGGTGGCGCTGACGACAATGACGAAGATAACAATGAACTCGAAATCAGCGGTAGCGGTGGTAGCGGCGTAAGCACGACCAGCCGCAGCGTCAATAGAACACCCGGCCCCAGCGGCAGTGGGAGCCTAGGTGGTGCCGCTGGCAAAGTTGCGTTGATTCGCGGTGTGTTGCAGGCACTCCTACGAGTGGAAGCCCGCGAAGCTTCGTCAGCTCCTTCTTCATCTGCAACGTCTGCGCCATCGTCACCAAGGACTACACAAGGAATTACTGCTGCGACGGCAGCGCCAACGCTGGCGTCCCTTTTGGTGAACGAGTGCGTGTGGCACTTCGGCGAGTCGACGAAGCCGTCTGACGGCCGCCGCGTCCTCATGCGCGAATCGCTGCACCCGTACTACCCGGAGTGCGACTATTCTGGGGAAGTCCGCTGCGTAGGGGCGACTGCGCTTCGCGTGCACTTCGATTCGCGCTGCCGCACCCACGAGACCGGCTCGGTGCTCTTGCTCAGTTTGGACAAGGCTGGCCTGCAAGTGATAGGGCGCTTCAGCGGTGGGCCCGCCAAATTTCGGCCGGTGTTGGTGCACGGAGACCGTTTCTTCTACCGGTTCCGGTCTCGCATGCCTTCGTCGTCGTCAAGCAATACGCCGGACCTCGGGTGGGGCTACCGCTTCAGCGCTACGCCACTCTTAGGCCTGCGGTGGCTTCGCGAACAACAAGTGGTGCGCCACGAGTCGAGCCTGGAATGGGCTTGCTGGCTGCTCGACTTGCTGCTGACCCACGCGCAGAAGGGCCTTCTCCCGAATGGGGCCGTGCACAATTCCAAAGTGTTTGCAGCCCTCGTGCGGTACATGCGCAGCGGTGGAGTCCCGTACAAGCACCGCGTCATTGGCCTCTTGACCCGCCTTTTGCAGCATCCGCGCTGCTTTGCCCCTGCTGACCCACCTCCGCTGCCGCTGTTGGCGGGAGTAGCCGAGCTGGTGCGTGAACACTGCGACCGACCCGCGGATGCGGCTGCTGCAGCAGCCGCCGCGGCCGCTGCGGCTGAGGCGGCGGCGGCTGACGGCACACGTGCTTCTCGGGCAGCGGCGGCGGCGGCAGCGGCGGCAGCAGCCGAGGCTGCCCGGGCAGGGACCTTGGACGGAGCATCGTTGCCGCCTCGGTTGCAAGCCCTCGTCGAATTGGTGGCAGTAGCCCAATTGGCAGACCGTGAAATGCACCGCTTGCGCAACCTTCCTTCTCCTTCGCTTCCTCCTCCTACGGTGACTCTACTTCCAGCTGCGTCTTTGACTTTGTCGGATGTGTCCACGCAAGCCGTTGATGCTGGAAGCTCGGCACAGATGGGGGAGGCGGTGGAGTCAACGGCGCCAATACTTCCAACGGTCACTATTCCTCCTCCTCTTCCTTCTTCTGGTGCATCTTCCAGCGTGGTCTCCGCAGCTGCTGCCAGCGTGCTGTTGCCTGCTCCACTCGAGGGGCAGCCGGTGATGGACGTGCTGATGGATGTCTTGGACGCTGCGTCTGCGCTACTGGACCCTACCCGGCAAGAACTGCCACCACCACTTGTGGCCGAAGCTTTTTGGAGGGCTATGGGCTGCTCGGTGGTGGTGGACGGAGATCTGCTGGCACAGCTAAGCACAAGTGTAAGCGGTGATTTGTCGGGGGAATTGCGCTTTGCCGGCGCACGAGAGCTTCACGTGAGGCTCTTGGCAGCCGAGGAGGCCACTGCGAGCAGTGAAGGTAGTGCTGGCGGTGGTAGCGCTGACAGTGGTAGCGGTGGGCTCGGCAGCAGTGGAGCAGATGCTGGTGAAAATGAGGACGACGAGTGGCGAGACTTCATTTCCTTGGACGAAACCGCAAGAGACGAGCCGATGGAGGAAGAAGAAGACGACGAAGACGAGGACGAGGACGACGATGCGGGCGAGGACGACGAAGAAGACGAAATGCTTCGATTCTTGCGCCGCGCGAGGCAAGCTGGCGGCCTCCCTATGCCCATGGGCACAGGTGGCGGTGGTGGTCGAGGCAACGCGGCTGCAGCGGTGCCGTTTGGCCTGGCTCCACCTGATAACCCTGCCGTGGCGGCTGGCCTGCGCAGTGGTGGCGGTGGCAGCAGTAGTGTTAGCGGTCCTGCAGACAACAACGCCGGTGGTGGCAGTGGTAACAATGCACGTTTCAGCGGTTACGTGCGAGCATTGGCAGCTGAAGGCGCGCAGCTGGAGTTGGAAGGGACTCTGGGCGAGAGCCCATCTGATCTTGAAGCTACTGCCGCTGACTTGACGCCACCAACGGCCGAAGAAGCCGAACTCGAAGAAGCCCGAGATGCAGCCGAGGACGCAGCTCAACTGGCGAGGGAAATGGCGGAAGAAGAGTCGAAAGTGGAAGACGCTGCCAAAGAAGAGAAAACCAGTGACGAGACTAGCAGTAGAGGTTCGCAACAGCAGTTAGCCGCGTCGTCGTCATCAACGTCACCACCCCTGAGGGCGATTTCGCCATTGTCGCCGTCGCTATTGCAGTACCAGCAACAGCACAGCAGCCCTCGCAACGCCTCAATTGTCGAGCGGATTCGGCAACGGAGCGTCAGTGACGGCCCCAGCGGCGGCGGTGGTGGTAGTGGTGGCGGTGGTATGAGCCCTGCGAGGCGAATGCGGCAACAGCAGCTGCTTGGCCTCGCCATGATTCGAAATGCTTCTGACACCGCTCTTAATGATGGTGAAGAAACAAGTATCGCTGAGACGGTGGCTGCGGATCCCGCTGCTCCAAACTCTGAAGACATCAGCAATCTCCTTAACTCCAACCGCAACTCTGTGCAGTCAGTGGTTCAAGCCTTGCTGGACCGAGGCGAAGACGCGGGAGCTCTGCTGGTGGCCCGAGTGGCGTCGGCGGCGAATCTCGAGTCAGCTACCCGAAGTGAAGGCGGGGTTGCGGGTGACGTTACTGGCGGTAATAGTGTTTCTAGAGCAAGCGAAGCCACTGCAACGAACGACTCGAGTGGAAGTTCTGAGGAAGAGGCCCGCCCTGCTGCTGCTGTCAGCAACGATGGCCGTTTGAGTCAGCGCGCGAGCGAGCTCAGACGAGTCCATGGAGAAACCTCTGCACCCAACTCCGATGAAATCCCAGCGTTTGTGCACTCTATGCTTGCTGACGTCCTTGGCCCTAGGGTTGAAGCAAGGTCAGCTACGAGCAGTGCTGCTTCAGGTGGTGCTGCGGCGGCAGAGCCTCAAGCAACCACGAATATTGGCGATGCCCCACCTACAACTGCGGCGGCTGCTGCTGGCACCCCGTCCTCGGTGTCGTCACACTTGGCCCGCATCAATGCAGCAGCTGCGCAGGCGTCGGAAGGAGCAGAAGCCGCTTCCAGTGCTGCCGAGCGCATTGCTACTATATTAGCGCGTCAGCCGGACGGCAGCACCAGCGACGCCGAGGATGTCGCCAATCTAGTGGCGCAGCTCACGGTGCTGCGAACCAATCCTCCGACAGATGCATTAAGAGCAGCAGGTGCCGCAACCACCACAGGAGCAGGTGCAGCCCCAGCGGCGACTCCTGCTGCACCTGTTGCTGTTGCACAAGGCGCTGATACTTCAAACGCTGGCTCACCACAGGCTCTTGAGGGACAGAATCAACCAGACACCGACGCCGACACCTTCATGGGCTACGTGGCGCCGTCAGCGGCGGACATCATGGCCGGTGGGCCTGGAGATGGGGTCACGAGTGGGGGCTACGTAGCTCCAAATGCTGCTGACGTGGTGTCAGGATCCTATCGAGGTGACGACAGTGGTGGTGCTGCTGAAGCCATTGGTCAAGAAATTGCGTCTACTTCGATGGCCCCGCATGAGAACGAGGAGGCGATGCCTCGGGAGGTTGAAGGAGATGAGTCTTCAGACGGAGGCCTAGAAGGAGGAGGAGATCAAGGATCGAATGGTGACGCGAGCAGCAGCCACGAGAGTTACGACGAAGACGACGAAGCAGCAGCGATTGCCATGTCGCTGAGCCCTCAGCCTTCGTGGGTGGCAGAGGCATCAGCGTTTGCGTCGGAAGACATGGATCGCGATCGCGAGGATGGTGATGAAGATGAGGGTGATGAAGATGAGGGCGAAGAAGAAGATGAAGAAGAAGGAACCGGGTCAGAAGACGACGACGATGATGATGATGGAGGCGCCGAAGAAGAAGCATGGGTCTTGAATGAGCTCATGATGAGCGAAGGCGGCGAATACGAAGGCGGCGACGGTGTTGAAATGGAGCTTGCCATGCAGGCTGCAGGAGGTGACGTCGACGGCGAAGTGAATGACGATGACGAGACCTCTGACAGCGGTGACGCTGGCAATATGGCAGAGAGTGTAGCGGAATTGCAACAAGCTGATGCAGGAGCAGTAAATGCTGCTGCTCTCGAGGATAGCAACACCACCAGCAATCCTGGAGGAGGAGCAGCGGCAGCAGGACACGATGGCGAAGAAGAGCCAGTGAACCCGCAAGCTTTAGAAGAGATGCTGTTGATGGGCATCGACCACGACGCGGCTGAGCTGGGCCTGCAGTTGCACAGCTCCAACGTTGAGCTTGCCGTGAACTTCGTGTTCAACCACACCGAAGACATGCCGAACTTGCTTCGTGCTCGCGATGAAGCGCGCCGGGCTCGTGCTGAAGCGGCCAGTGGTCGAGCCGCTGCTGCTGCTGCTAATGCTGCAAGCTCTTCTCCGCCAGCCGTAACGACAACACAGGCATCTAGCGCAGCTGCGGCGGCACAGGAGTCCACAACAACTGCGAGCTCGGATGAGAGGCACGGTGCCTCCGAAGGCGCTGAAGTGCCAGAAGGGAACGTGCCGACTGTGTCATCACCTTCTCGCGCCGCCGAGTCGTCTGAAAGAGTTGAGACGGTGCCTGCTACCTCGTTGGGCAGTCCAGACCTGAACGAGATGATGGAGGAGAACGCCTCGAACTTGCATTGGACCAATCGTGAAGCAGCGGCGTCAGGAGGAGGGGGGCAACGACGACAAGAGCGCCGCATGGCTTTTCGGGTGCCTCCGCACGGTGAAACGAGTAGTGTTGCTGACGAGACGGCCTCGGAGCACGAGCTAATCCGTCAAGAGGAAGAAATGCTGGCCATCGAGACCCGCGAAGCGCAGTCTCGGCGGTCGTTGCAGGCATCGGAGCGTGGTCCTTTGGAATCAGAGCGAGAATCCACCGTGGGTACTTCTTCTTCTACTACTTCAACAGGCCACGGAGCTGAAGCTGGAGGAGCTGGAACAGGTGGATCTTCAGGCATTCGTGCCGCTGCTGAAGTGGCCATCGACGGAGAAATCAGCAGCAGCAGCAGCAGTGGAGCAAGCGACGAGGACAGTGGCAGCAGCGGCGGCGTGAGTGCAGTGACGCGGCAGTCCTTGAGCGCCGACATTGCCAGGCTCTTGGCGCTCACCTCCGAGGTGTCGCATTTTGGACAGCCCCTTACCGACGAGCAGGAGGCGGCGATGGCCGACATTCGCCAAGCCTTGTCGCAGTTTGACGTGTCGCAGGAAAACTTCAGCGCTGCGGAATTGGCGCAACTGGCCAATATGGTGCAGGGGATTCAGCGGCAGCTCAACCCGCAGGGTGTGCGAGGAGAAGCTGGCAGTGAAGAAGGTGGTGCAGGAGGAGGCAGTACCTCAATGCGCGCCCAAGACGAAAGGCAGCAATCCGTGGAGGGCTTGTCGCCGATTGGAAGGCAATTGCAGCCTGCTGGCGCTGAAGGTAGACAGAACGACGGCACGGCAACCACCACTGCTGCTTCAGCTGCTGCTGCTGCTGGCAGTGATGAAGCAGCGCCATCAGTGCCACCAGCTGAGAGCGCGGCTCTGCTGCGGGCACAGGCTGCTCGAGCTGCTCTTCGGCAAGTGATGCAGGACACGGCCGCCGCGACCTTTGGCACCCGTCCCGTTGGCAGGAATGCAGGAGAAAATCCGTTTTCCAACCCTCCTTCCACCATCCGCCGACGCCGGCTGGCTGTGCGCTCCACTGCACCTGCAGCTGCTTCTACCGCTGATAGTGACAGAAACGCAGCTCCTGGTAGCCCATCCCGGAGAACTGCGAGCGAAGGAAGTTCATCGTCGGCAGATGCCTCTTCTGGGGCACCTAGTAGTCGAGCAGGAGCAGCGGACGGAGCGGGCAGTGGTGCAGCGGTGTCGGCAGTGTCTGCTGCGGCTGCCAAGAAGGCCGTGAGGCGCATGGCGAGGTTGCAAGCGAAATTTGACGGGGTAGCCGCAGCGGTTGTGCTAGCGCCCGGCCTGCGGATATCGCTATGCGGTGATCGCGGTCAGCCTACCATGCGCACGAAGCTCAGCTCGCCACTCGCGGTCTTATCTGGCGGCGGTGGCGTAGGCATAGCGCCAAGTATTGATGCGCTTGGGTCAGAGACGTCTACTTTTACGCTGCGGCGCCACCCTGCTTCCGACCGTCTCGTTGCTGAAACAACCACCGCTGCTGCTGCCCCCACAGATGGTAACGACCCTAACGCAAGCGAAGACGAGCTTTTGCCGCCACATCCTCGAGTGCTTTTCCTGCTGGTTGCGGGTGTACCGGGCGCGCCTTACTTATGCCGAACCTCGGATGGCAGCGTGAAGTTAACGCATGACGCTAATGATGAAAAAGCTGCTTTTGCGCTCTTTCCGAGCAACGACGGCCGCGCCATCGTACTGGCGACGCCTGGCGTCCTTCGTCGACGGCCGTCATCGTCGTCGTCGTCTGCTGCGAGCAGTAGTAGCTCCACTAGTACTAGTATGGCGCTTCGCGTGCATGAATCTACGGGTCATCTGCTCGAATCTGAAGCTTGCGCAGCTGACGTGCTCCTGCGCAAGGTAGATGCTCCCATTTACAACGCGTGGTTCAAAGTGATGGTGCGCACCAATCTGCCAACGGAGCAACAGCAACCTCCAAAGAATGGCTTCGAGTTCCTTCCCAGCGTCGTTACCACTTGCATTCCTGGTCGCCCTCTGGGCTGCAGCAGCCCCAATGGCCTGTCCCTCGCAAGCGCCGCTGCGTTTCGAGTCGCGGACTCCCAGCTGCAAGCGTCGTCCTCGCACAGCCACCCAGGTTTAGCGTCCGGGCGGTGGGGTGCAGCAGCCGGCCGAGTGCGGTGGCCCTTGCCACGAAGCTCTTCATCGTCAACAGCAGGGCACCACCACCTTCTCGACTCCGGCAGCGGCGGTGCGGCTCTAGTGGGGGCACCGGGTGACCCTGCGGCGAATGTGGGGAGCCCCGACCGTGCTCCCGGTGCCTGGCTGGCTGCAGCCAAGGACAGCGCCCAGCACTTGACGGTAGATCTGTTGAACCCCACGGTGGTGACCGGGTTTGCGGTGCAGGCGCCTTATGGCGAGAACATGCGCACCAAGGCGTTCAAAGTCGAGTTCAGTGGGGACGGCGAGCTGTGGGCTACTTTACAGGCAGCGCAAAGTGGCCATGCGAGTGCGTCCGAGAAAGAGGACACAGCAGCTGCAACTGCTTCGACGATCGTGCTTCCTGGCAACTGCGACAATTTCCATGTGACCTGCTTCACCCTGAGCCGTGCCGTGAAATGCCGCTATGTGCGGTTCCGCCCGACTGAGTGGCACGGTGCCATTGCCTTGCGAGTGGAGCTCTTTGGGCCGCAGAAGTACCGGTTCGTGAATGGCGGGCCGCCGTCACAAGCAGCAGCAGGAGGAGCACCAGAAGCAGCCGTAGCGAATTTGCGTCTGCCTGCGAAGCCTCCGAAGGGAGGGCCGCCATTGGTGGTGCCGGGTGACAAGCTGCGCTACAAGTTCGTTGCTCCTCGGCAACCGACGCAACCACAACTAGAAGGTGAAGGCGTTGGCGCGGATGCAGGTGCTAAGAAAGGTGAGGCAAAGGTTACAACCGTAGAAACTGAGGCAGCACTAGAGGCTACCAATGCAAGTTCTGCTTCGAATGAATCGGAGGCGACTAATGACTTGAACTCGGTTGTTGCAACACCTGCATCGAAGAGCGCTCCAGCATCACCATCCTCAACAGCAAGAGACGGTGAAGCAGCTCCACCGGTAGCACCGGATAGTGGCAGTGGTGCTAGGATGCACTACCGCTTTCAAGTGACGGCTGTCGGCCTGCCGCGGGAAGCGATTGAGCAGTGGCTGTCCAAACATCTGGGGCCCGATCTAATGCGCGCCGCGGCTCTGCTGCAGTCATGGCCGGCCGAAGCTGACGCTGAGCTGGTGGCATGGGCCCACGCGCGGTCGAGTGCCATGCGAAGTGGCGTAGACCACCAGGGCGCGGCGGCGCTCTCACCCCTGGACCTCCGAGCCTTGACCAACCGTGAGCGAGCCGCTTTCCCCAGGCTGGACCCAAGTCGAGTGCCGCGCTGGGAGTCTGTGAGCGTGCCTACCTGTGACACGATGTTGGCGCCGAGAAGCTCAAGCAACAGAGCCACCGTGGCTACGAACGGTATTTCAACTTCAAATATTGGTGCAGCTGCAGAAGAGCCCGGCACAAGCACCGAGAAGGAGAACGAGGAGAGCGAACCAGGTGCTACTGCAGCTGCAACGGAGGTAATATCTTCGTCCATGGCTGTCGTGATGAGCACCACCAAAGAGGCAGAGGCCGCATACCACGGATGGGCTCCTTTAAAAGTGGACTTGTTGCGCATTCGGCTGGCCTTCTTGCAAGGATTAAACGCGCGGCTCCGCCGGTGTTTACCGTTTGTGGACTTGTCAGCGGCTTCGCCTTATCGCACCGGCTACAAGCTTCGGGCCTTGGGGCACGTGGTGTTTTACAACTTAAAGACCGAGCTGCTGGAAGCGAGCTTGAGAGCCACGTCTACGAGATTCACGTCGAACAGCCAAGTGCGAGCAATTGGCCTGAATTTGGACCACGCAAAGAAGACCATGTCGCAGGACAAGGGCGACCGCGACCCCGCCAACTCGCAGTGCGTTTTTGCGCAAGCGTTTCACCAAGCGAGCCGAGTGAGCGGCAACCAGGTTTATCGCCAGGCTGACCGCATTTTCAGCGTGACTTTTGTCGGCGAAGCGGGCATTGACGCGGGCGGGGTCTCCCGAGAAGCATTGACGGAAATGGTGGGAGATTTGCATGCCCCTGACTTCAACCTCTTCGTGCTCTGCCCGAATGGAGTGCACAAAGTAGGCACAAATTTGGACAAATACCTCCCCAACAGTGGAGCTACCTCGCCCCTGGCCATCAGTATGTTTGAGTTCGTTGGAAAGCTGATGGGCGTCAGCCTTCGCACCAAGGCTACTTTGCCCTTCAATTTCCCCTCGTTGGTCTGGAAGGCAGTGCTAGGTGGCACTTACACCGGGCCTACTACTGCCAGTAGTGGTGGTGGTGCTGGTGGTGGTGGTAGTCCAGGCAGTGGAGGCGGAGGCCTGAGTGGTGGCAGCGTGCACGCACTCGATGTCAGTGACCTAGAGGCGGTGGATCATGTTACGGTGCAGACCCTGAGAACCCTTCGCGCTGTCACCAGCCCTGAGGACTTTGCTACTGTGCTGCCCGGTGACGACGACTACGACACCAGTGGTGGCGGTGGCGATGCTACAGGCGGCGGTGGCGGTCCTTTCTTCACAACGCCACCGTCCAACGGCCTCGGCCCAGCGGAGGAAGTAGAGCCTGGTGGGGCCACGAGACGTGTCAACTTCGCTAACCGAGGCGTGTATTGCGATGCTGTGGAGAAGTTCCGGCTCCGAGAGCTCGATCGGCAGTTAGCGGCCATGCGCCGTGGCTTAGGGTGCGTAGTGCCGCTGAGCTTGCTGCAGCTCTTCACCTGGAAGCAAGTCGAAGAACTGATCGCGGGGAAACCCGACGTGGACGTCGAAGATTTGCAGCGGCACACTGAATACCGGGGCTACACCCCATACTCCCCCGTTGTGCGCGCGTTCTGGAAGAGCATGGAGATGTTGTCCCCCGAAGAGCGCAGCAACTTCGTGCGGTTCGTGTGGGGCAGAAGCCGGCTCCCGCTGAAAGGGCAGCCGTGGCCGCAGACCTTCAAGATTCAGCGCTGCAGTGGGGGCGATGCGATGTTGCCCACCACGCACACGTGCTTTTTCAGCATTGAATTGCCCGAATATTCCTCGGAAGCCGTGTGCCACCAGCGGTTGTTGACTGCCATCACGTATGGGGTGGGAGGTATCCTCAACGGCTAAAATTGAATAATTTGAATGGAGCTGTTTGATGTCGAGTACACATGGCGAGAGCAATGGCGCCTTCCATGTATATATATATTTGCGCTGTTTTGCTATTAAATGTTTCAAGACTAAGTTAATGCCGGATATTTACTGCTGTGAGCTATATATGTGCTGATATTTATTATTGGTTACTAAGTCCATATCATATCCGAATTCTATCACCGGCCTATACATATATCACTCTGAAACGCCAATTTTACCGAGATGCAATTAAAAGGTCGCCGCTTGACGTAATACCAAATACATAGATAAGAATAGAAAACCATACAGAAGGCCAGGGTACAGATTAGGAGTTTAGGAGGAGGAAATTGGAGTAGGCAGTTGAAAACGTCACTAATTGCGTCTATCTCAACGTGCACCCACTAAGCCATATGTGGATGCACTCGCCAAGCAGTCAGAGCGCCACCAGCGCCCCCCATGTCCGCAAGGCCACCGTCTACGGTCACAACCCTACTCCCTGGATTCACTGGTGGTGGTGCAGGTGCGCTATCATCCCCATTGCTGCTACTATTGGCCATCGGTGAGACTACAGGCGGGCCAAAGCCCATCCAACTCCGGCGAGGCAGCTGCTTCTGAGGAGGCCGAGCGTCGCTGTCGCCCTGTTCGCCGTACCGGCCTGGTAGTTGCCCCTTCTTTTGTTTGTTGATCGCGACGCCCAAGACAAGAAGGTTGGCGGAACTAGGAAGCTCCGAGGCCACTTGCACGACAGAAATGGGATTGGGGGTGCCATTGGCAGCGGTGCTATTGGATGGAGCTGGGTCTGGCAGCATGGCAACTTTCTGGACGCGGAATATTTGGTTGGCTTTTCCCGTAGGCGTCCACGTGATCAATTTCCGACCGGGCGACGCGGACTCTCCTGCCACGTCAGCCACCAAGCCATTCAGCTTCGACGAGAGCCCCCCTGTAACTGGGTCCTGCCGCCACAGCTGGTTGTCGGGGAAAAACAAGTGCCCCCGCTCGGTGGAGAACTCGCCGCCTGACCACACAATGAGGGGTGCGCCTCGCCGCCGCCTCGCTCCGCTGACGTCGAGAAAGAGCCCTGAGGACCCACCCGTGGCCGGCCACTCCAATTGGTCGAACAGCTCGAGCGCAAACCACCCTTCGTCGGCAAGCGAGCCTCGTCGAAGGCCTCCAGAGGCTCCTTTGGCTCCGGCAGGCGCATCCTCGTCGCCATATCCACCGCTTCCATTGCCAAGACTGCTACCAGTAGTTCCTAGCCGCTGCAAAGAATTGCCTTGTTGGCTGTTGCCGTCTTCTTCTCTCCCCAAGGACACGGCTTCTAGAAAGAGCTGTGCACCTGCGGTAGCGGTGTCACGAGCATCGCCAGCACTCCTTCTGCTGCTGTTGTTGTCGTTGTTGCAGTGATTACCCAGAGGAGGAAATCCCGAGGCGCGGAAGAAGGTCAACTTGGCATGTCCCAGCACGGCCTGAGCTTTGCAAGCTGCCGAAAGCACGGCTGCTGAGCTTGCATATTCCATGACCGCTTTCCCACCCACTTCTATCACCTTCAGGGGGGGTTACGAATGAAAACAAAGAAGTTGGGAATGAAAGATTGACAAAAGGTAGACCTATGAAGTAAAAACAACCGGCTCTGCAACACAGGCTATCAAACGCACCAAAAACAGTGCGTCCCATGAAAAGAGTGAAGTCATACATCGATTTTGCAAACCTCATCGTTGGCTCTCACGCCGGCCTCCCACGCAACCGACTTTTCCTCAACCGCTGTCACCAGTGCCCGAAACCCTCCACCGCTCCGCACATCGACCAACTCAACGCCAAGCGCTTCTGTGGCTGGCACCACTACATCGCGCAGCTCCAGCTCTTCTTCGTCGTCTTCGTCGTCGTAAACATCACCCGCTTCCGCGTCCTGATAAGCCTCATAAAATTCCTCAATGGAGGCTTTCTTTGGTGCTGGCACTCGCACGCTACCCTTCTCGACCGTCTCGTCATCTGTTGAGCTCTCCTCAGTTGCTTGTTGCTCCAACCACGCCTGCAGACAGAAATCGATTACTCGTAAATCCGTGCCGAAGCACGCTTCACTGCCAATTCAATATCTTATCTCGCTTATGCAGGTGCTCCTCTCATTCACTATCTGTATCCCTGCCGTTATATCCCAGGTGCATACTTTCTTACGATATACATCTACACCTGCCTTCATTCCACAATAAAGTATCTGTCATTCACTCCATGTTGCTTTCGAAAATATGTTGCAAGCTAGGCATGGCTCGATTAGCCCTAGTTGTAATCATGGCTAAAAAGTTCGAGTAGCGTTAGGGTAATGTGTATAAATAATATTTACCGGACTTGGAGCCTCCTGAACGGTGCCAAATATAGCGCTAAGCCCACCGATTCGATCGTTCCTACCCTTCCGACTCTTCATAGATGCCATCTTTGGCTATAGCTAGAACTACAGTTGCCTTGGGGCCTGGCAACTCCTGCACTCGGTAAAGATATCTGTACCAGCTGGTCGAGCTGTCTAGCCAAGGGTAATTAGACCTAATTACCCTTGGTCAAGCTAGCTAGCTACGGTAGCTGAAAGTCATGACACAGCCACACAGCAGCTTTTTTTTTTTCGCTCGGCCTTTCTTTGATGTTCCGACGACTTCCGTGAGAGTCAAGCTTCATGAGTTCATGAGTGAAGGGAAACTTAACCGTAGACCTTAGACCGGCACTCCATGCATCTACAAGGCGCCCTCACGGTTCACTCGTACATTCCCCACTATTGTGATGCTTAACACAACCAAAGAAACGCAATATACTCGGGGAACATCGTCAGCGAAAAGAAGAAGAATTAGTGGAGTTCCTGCTCCAGTCTCTAGTATTGGGTTTGAATCGGATGACGACGAATCGAGTGAAAACGATAACGGCAGCGGTGACGCTGACAATGGCGACAATGATGAGGAAGAATAAGAATATGATGATGATGAAGAAGAGGAGGAGGAGGATCGAGGAAGCGACGAAGACAACAATGGAGGTTGCCGCCACTCTGGGGAGCTTGAGATTGACATTGAGGGCGGCTTGTGGGTGGTAAGCTCATCCTTAGGAAGGCTTGAGCATCTCCTACATTGCCTATGAAAATCATTATTCTCTGTTTTCATTGCTTAACTCTGCCACGGAAAAAATATTGTTATGATAGTCATAAAGTGCTGAAGCCCTGAATACTGGTCTTGTTTTTTTGCATATTGATGCTCAACGTTGCTATCTGTTTTATCCAGGATTGGGACGAGGATGTGCACGGCAGCATGGATACCAACGCCAACCGGCGAAGAAACCCCCAGGGCTTTGTATGGTCTTGTTGTGGCGAGAACGGTGCGACCTCTACTGGTTGCTGCGACCAAGACCATGGAAGTACTTTGGAGGAGCTTTATCCTAGTAGTGATGAATCCGACGACGATGAGGGGAACGAGTCATCACAGAATGAGGACGGGAGTGATGAAAATGACGGCAATGTTTCGGCTGAGGGCAGCGACGAGGACGTTAAAAGGGATGGCTTGCACTCCGGGGAGCTTCAGATCGACATTGAGGGCGGCTTGTGGACAGTAAGCTGCTATCTAGGTAGAGGGCTTTACGTCGCGTCTGTTAAGCTGAGTTCTTTATTGTAAAGACGTTGGATGTACGATTTGGAAAATATGATTATTGTTATTGACATACCCTGACTACTCTCGCATTTAATTTCTGCATGATTACGCTTATAATAACAATCCATTTGCTCAGAATTGGGACGAGGATGTGCACGGCTGCATGGATACCAACGCTAACCGGCGAAGAAACCCCCAGGGCTTTGTATGGTCTTGTTGTGGCGAGAACGGTGCGACCTCTACTGGTTGCTGCGACCAAGACCATGGAAGTACTTTGGAGGAGCTTTATCCTAGTAGTGATGAATCCGACGACGACGAGGAGAACGAGTCATCACAGAATGAGGACGGGAGTGATGACATTGACGGCAATGTTTCGGCTGAGGGCAGCGATGAGGACGAGAAAAGAGATGGCTTGCACTCTGGGGAGCTTGATATTGATCTTGAGAGTGACACCTGGGCCGTAAGTTGTATCCTTTTGCAGTTTGAGTTGTGAATTACGGACATTTTAGAAGCTTTGGTTTTCAATGGTATACTGCTTAAGTTGAGAACGACATAGGCTCTATTACTATGTCTTTCTTGTCGCATATTGCTTGCTTCGCATATCCTAAACTGTCTACAAGATTATGATGTGTTCTTCTTTCTACCAATCCAGCATTGGGATGAGGACGTGCACGGCAGCATGGATACCAACGCTAACCGATGCAGATTTCCTGAGGGCTTTGCATGGTCTTGCTGTGGGGAGAGCGGCGCGACTCTAATTGACTGCTGCAAACTCCATGGAAGTACTTTTGAGGAGCTTTATCCTATTGAAATTTCAGACGATGATACTTCGCAGAATGAAGGCGGGAGCAACGATGATGAAGATGACGAGGGTGATGATGAACCAAAGGATGACGAAGAGGCGGAAATGCACCACAACGGCGACCTAGTTGTTGTTGACCTTCAGAGTAACTTATGGGAGGTAAAATCTTTTGACATTTGAATTTTCCTCTATCTTGACTAGTGCCAAGTAAATAATGATTTTTTTCGTCGTTTATAGTGTTTGCTTCGATGGTCATTCCTCTGTCTTGTGCTACTTGCCTATGTTCATTCTCTTTCTATTGAAACGTCAACCCAAACAAGCATTGGAACGAGGATGAGCGCGGTTGTGTGAACACAAATGCGAATCGACGAATTTACCCACAGGGCTTTCGATGGACATGCTGTTTCGAGAATGGCGCGGATTCGATGGGATGCTGCCAAGGGTACGGCAAAAACATCGACGAGCTTTATCAGTGCGACGAGGCCTAAGGAATGGAGCCTCAAAATGTAGACGTAGCTGTTCAACGAGCGCATTAAAACTTATGCGAAAACGATGGTGGTATTACAGACCGCAGCAATCTGTGGGATGAAAAGGTAAACCTCGAAAAAGTGTAAACGTGTGTCGCAGCGGATGCCCTCAATATATGATGCCGAATAGATGTGGTAGATTCATATTATTGGCTATCATGGATATGAATTGAAGGCTGGAGCGGAGGGGTGCTTTGCTCTAGATCTAGATGAGAGTTTTCCTCTTCTTGATCTCCTTCGTGACTTCGCGTATGTTTCGTCCTCCTTGGGTGGGAATGGGTTCTCTCGTTCTCTTCTTGGGAGCTTCTTGGCGTTCAGAGTGATCAAGGCCAGGACTTTCCAGGCTAGGGGTTTCGAAATTTCGTGGCCTTTGTCTTAACATTAACACCAAATGATATAGGGGTCACAAAATTGCTCGGGGATGGGCGACTCTTCTTCTGGATCGCCTGAGGGACTTCGTTGTAGTCCCCTCCTCCGCGGGCGGAAAGTCTTCTTTTGAGCTGCTCTCTCAGATCTCAGAGCACAGAAAAGCGTGCCACTTTGGACCGCTATCACCACTTCCATGGCCACTAGGGCATGTGCGCCTGATTAGCTCCTTAGGATCAGTTTGCGCTGCTTTGCTTTTAATCTCTTCCTGTTAGCCTCCTTATTCCGCCCCCCGGGGGCCTGTCTCAAAATATTCTTGCCTGGTTGTCTAGCCGTCTAGCTAGCCCTTCTAATTCCCCTATCACCCCTGCGACAAAACCCCCGACCCCCGACCTCAGCCCGACAAGTCCGACCCCAAAATTTGGAGCTCAATTTTCGGAACAAGAATGAGGAGGTAATAAACGAACAATCCTTCTTGACTTTAGGGAGTAGTCCTTGAGGTTGGGGCTTTTGAGACTCGACGCGTTGAAGCTGCGTCCTTGAAGAAGGCTTTGGCTTATACTATCGCCTATCTGATGCGCATCCATGAATTTTTAAATTCTTTGCGCCAAAAGCATTCATGGGCCTTTCGTGCCTGGCAACTCATCATCCTTTTTCTGCGGTCCATCACTCTTCTGGCTTTCGCCTGGATTGGAATCCAAGCAAAGCATGGCTTTGATAGTCGGTCACCATATGAATTCATGCCTAATGGGCCCGTGGGCCAGATGTCAACCGTCTTGGCGATAGGCGAGGTAATATTTTGCTCTATCTGCAGAAGTGGGTGGTACCGCAGAACAGTAGGGCAGAATGCTAATCCTTGTCTGGCTCTCGATACAATGGTCTGCTTGAATACGTCATTTGATTTTTGGCATGCATTGATCACTCTATAATGTATCAATCATATTTTTTAGGTGTGCTTCTTTTTGTACTACCGGCGAGTGCGCCAGCGGCTACAGAAGCTGAAGCCTCTGCCCCACCGCTGTCAAACGCCGGCCGCGCGCCGCGCGCTCGTTGAACAGTGCGTTCGCGCTATTCGCCCCGCACCAGGCGCCTCTACGAAGGCAATCTCACCGTATTTAAGAGCAGCCATTGAGGGATGGTTCTTTGGGGCACCCCTTGAGGTTATTACTCGCGCGGACTTTGCGAAGTGGTGTGCGTGGGCGTTTTTCAACCACGAGCTCGAAAGCCTCAGCGCTGACCACACTGCTGAGCTGAACGAATTGCTGGATTGGTTTCAAAAGGAGGTACACTGGACATTTCCGAACAAAATCGAGGATGAAACATTAAAGAGTTTGAACTATAACCAAAGTCTGCCGCCCCGGTCGATTCGGGTCTCGCTTGACCCTGTGCTGGATACACAGCGGCCTTTAGTGAGCTATGCTGTCATTTGGACCATCAACGCTTTCGGCATGGCGGCTGTGCGCGCACTTGGATTCAAGCGGCGGCTTTCCGGGGGTGGGCCCGGAGTTGCGAGCTTGAGTGTCATGTATCGGCCACCTACACTAGCTCCTGGCGAGGCAAGTTCGAAATAATTCACAAACGTAAACCTCAGTGAACGTCTCGCGCGCTCTTGCCTGAGTTGTTGGATGTTCTTGAACATTCAATAACATTATACTTCAATCTTAGGCTGCAAGATACTACGCTTTGAGTCATATGTAAACCTCTTTATGCCTTCTCACAGGTTGAAGGGCGCGCGGTGGTGTTCGTGCATGGCATTGGCATTGGGTTTGCGCATTACTTGTGCTTGCTCGCTCGCCTGCCGCGCAGCTCAGCGTGTTACCTGGTGGAATGGCCTCACGTGTGCATGCAAGTAGTCGACGACGTAGCTTCAGTGGACGTGACCGTAAATGCGCTGGCGAACTTATTGCGCTCGGACGGTCACGGAGAAGACGACAACAACGGCAGTGGTGGTGGTGTTGTCGACAATAGCATTGGCGGTGCTACCTTCGTAGGCCATAGCTTAGGGAGCACTTGTGTAGCGTGGATGCTGCATGACCCTCATGCAAAACAGTTGGTGAAATCAGCGATTTTGTTGGACCCTGTAACCTTCCTCCTCATGAACCCGGGAATTGCATACAATTTCCTCCACCGGCCACCGGCATCTGTCCTGGAGGTAAAGGCATTTGAACACTTAGAACACTTCAGAAGAATACACAAAACTTTGATCTATGAATGTGATGCACGTACTCTCTACGATAACTTACTTTTTCTCGTTTTCCGCAGCTGCTGATGCATTACTTCGTGTCTCGGGAGCTCTTCATTGCCCACACGTTGTCGCGGCATTTTTCGTGGTCTCACAATGTCCTTTTCCCCGACACTGACCTTCCACCCATTCATGATAGCCCTTCGTCGAATGGTAGCACTTATGAAAGAAAAAGTGCACCCCCGCCTACAGTAGTGGTGTTAAGTGGCAATGATGCCATTGTTCCAACTCGTGAAACCGTCGACTACCTTGCCCGCTGTGCTGCAGAAATGAAGGCAAATGCTGAACCGAATCAGCACACGAATGACTTGTTTGAAGTGGAGTACCTCGAAGGGGTTCAGCATGGCGAAATGTGCTTGCACACAAGTCACTTAGACATGGTTCAAGCCAAGCTGCGAGAACGGTGCCCGCCTCGAAAGCGCCTTATATCAGGCCGTGAAGGGCCAAAAGTTGACCAAAAGAAAGTACAGTAGCAATTTGGATTGGTGGAATGCTTTTGATTATGATTATGGAACTCGAACTCGAACTAATACAAACCCAAATGGCACAGAAGCCAATGCTGCGGGCAGAAGTGGGAATGCGCGTGCGTTGCGCAAACAAAGCAAGTGCGGAATGATTCAGGAGGGAGAGGGGCA
>Ga0307931_1000324_pt1 | contig 28650 bp, 26 predicted proteins | sample OrgLakmetageno47_FD_201816 | JGI IMG/M metagenome (GOLD analysis project Ga0307931, IMG submission 201816) | Saline water microbial communities from Organic Lake, Antarctica - #47 | ecosystem: Environmental > Aquatic > Non-marine Saline and Alkaline > Saline | place: Antarctica: Organic Lake...
CGCCTTTCCTCCAAGGGCCTGTGCCATATCCTTACACTATTCTTTTCTTTAGGATTTCTCTATGCTATACGTCACATTGAGTTTCGCTCGAAAAACATAAGGCTAAGTCTAGGTGTTTTGAAAGTTGAAAGATCCAATACCCGACCTGAAAGTCACACAGTCACACTGTATGTGCTTAGAGAGAGAGTGTCCTCAAAATATACTACTCGATGGTTGTAATTTCTTTGTTTGTTGATGCGTTTTCAAGCGCCGTGATGCCGTCACCAGCTACTTCCTCAACGCTTTCTTCACCTCTAGTGATTTCATCCAGAGGTTCGTCGTGATCCATCCAATAATCCTCGACTTCACCTTCGACATCCCCGTTCTCGGTGTCGACGTCGTCACCTTCAACGGGCATTTTAGGCGGTGGCGAGGGTGGGTGTGGAAAGAGCTCCAGATCGTAAGGGCTCACTTCACGCAACCGACGCAAATAATTCGCCACGCGCTCTGAAGTAGGCGGCTTGAACAGTGACGCATCGAGCGTGGACAGCTTTACAAACATTAAGCTTTCAGGCTGAGCACGAGAAGGTGACTCCATCGGCGGCGCCTGCGAGTCGTCTCTCCTTTTCTTTCGCTTCTTGGCGCTGTCCTTTTTCTTCTTTTTTTTCTTCTTCTTGATCGTAGAAGGAGCAGCCTCGTTTTCTAGCGGCGCCTTCACTGCCGATGATACTCCACCTCGGATGTCAGACGGTTCCTCGCTAGCGACAACCGGCAACCGCTTGGCGGCTTCTTTATCACATGGTGGAGGCAGCGGCTGGCTCAAAGTGCTTTCGTTCAGAGTTTCTGCACTCAACCTGTCTATTGGTGCGCTCAATGAGCTACTTGACAGCGGTGGAGGCGGCGGTGGCTGGCTCGGAGAGTCTACTTTATCCTCGCCCGTGTTCATGTTGTTTTCTGATGCCTTCGTTGAATCATGTGGCTGCAGTGGTAGCAGTGGCAGCGGCGGCGTCAGTAGTGACATTTCGACACCTGTAGGCGAGTTTGCACCACTGCATAATACTTCTTCTGGGATTGCACTTGGCCGGTGCACAGTCTCAACAGGAGGTTGTTGCTTGACTTTCTTTGTGTTGGCTGCTGCCATCGTAGTGATAGAGCTCACAGCGCTATCGGAGCTCATCGAGCGAGCAAGTGAATTCTTTTTCGCTCCGACACCAGTCTTCGCAGGGTAGTTCCCCTTCAGTGAAGAATGTGAGCGCTCTTGGAGCACGCTCACGCCCTTGCTGTCCGTGGAAGTCGTTCGATTCAGCACCTTGGACCGTTCGCTGCTTTTGTCTAAGGGTGTGCCCATTTTCAGGGGGGGTCTCTCCGGAGGGGGCTTGGATGCAGCCCGATAAGTGCTGCCCGGCTTCGCTGGCGTAATCCGTGACGACGATAGTTGCCGCTTATAGGCCTTGGTCGTGCTGATTGACGAGGGCCTGCCTTCAGAGGGGAGCCTGTCGAGGGATAGTTTCCGATCCGGGGGTGATTTCATGTAGGTACTACTGCTGCTAGCGACTGCTTTATTCGAACTCAGCCTGCTTTGAGTCCGCATAGGCGTTACACTAGATTTGCTCGCGCTCAGCCTGCTTTGAGTCCGCATAGGTGTGGCAGCAACGCCCGACGTTTGTTTTCGAAGCGCTCCTCCTCCCGGAGTAGATGCTGCCCTGTTGACCTTCGGGGTTGACTTCTTGGTGCCAATACTACCACCTCTCACCTCGCTCAAGCGCTCCTTTTGTACTAACCCCTGAGCCAGCACCTTTTTCTTTTTTATGTCAGAAGGTGTGACGTGGATTTCTTTTGATGCCTCAGTTGCTGTTGAAGAGGCGCTCACCTGCCTTCTCACAACGTTACTGCTGCTACTCCTTCTGTATGATGTTTCCACAGCTGTGATCTCGACGGGCACATTCCTAGACAGTGGTATCGCTGGTGTCACGACCTCGCACGTTCCTTGTGTGCTGTAATAATCTAGCGAGATGCCTCGCTCCAGTTCATCCTTTGCAGCTTGTGAGCCCACAGCGCCCCTGCCGTCCCCGTTGCCCTTTGAGTCCATTTTGTTGTCAGTCCCATGGATCACCACTACTGTGTCGGTCGTTTCGCTGATCATTTCGGCATCTACTATTTCGTTCTTTGCTTCTTCGCCATCGCTGTTGAGGTCTTGCGGGGTTGCGCGCTTGACCATTGTCCTGGTGTTCTCACCGCGCAATTGTTTCGAGACCCCACAGATAGTGGGCAAGCACGAAGACCACGCCGTGAGCCGCGAGCGACGGTGAATATTAGTTGGAATGCTCATATGTATAAAGGTTATTCTAATGTTGGCTGAAAGTCCACGCTCTTCGACAACATCTGAAGAACGGGGAAGAAAAGAGTCAGCGGCTGGGGATTCAGGAGGGGATGAGAAAGAGATATAACGACGAGAGTGAAGAAACATCCAGTGATCTTATTCTAAATATCCTACCCAAGAAACTTACTGTTAAAATATATTTCAGATATCAGCTCAGAAAAGCATGTCCGTATTCCAGGTGAGGATGGTGACGTGCTATTCCCAAAAAGCTCTGTAGATGCACATGTGCACGTAAATTATCAGAGTTTCGGGAAGAGAACAAACAATAACCAACTCGAGGACAGCGAACACCAATCCAACGAATACAAGTAGCCACACAGCGAGCGCGAAAAAAAAAAAATGCCGACCTGAGATTCGGATTTGTCACAAATATAGTATCATCAAAAATAGAAGCACTGTAATCTAGTCGTCTACAGACTCTGTAGTCGTCGAAGTCTTAGTGGTAGTCTAGTCACTAGACTCCCCAGTTACAAAGAAACACCACTGTGGCATATAGCAACAGAAAAATATAACCTTCAGAAAAAGTCTGACTGGGCTGAGTGTCCTTTTGCGTAATGCAGTTGTAATCATTTACTCTCGAGGTGTCCTTGAGCCATCAGGCATCAGGAGGTTTGGGAATGGAGTGAGTCAGCTGTCTCCACTTCAACCTGTCCTTGGCAATGGCGATCCACTCATCGAATTCCCGCACTGTAATGTACAGATAAGATAGCCCCTCAATCTCAGAGCTGCACTGCAGCGCTGCCAGCATTATGCAAATCAAGACAGCTAAATTGACCCCAGGTCCTTTGCCAAATTAAAAAAATAATGCACATCTACCGTGCTAGGTACCGGGACCCCCTCTCGGGAGGGGCGCTCCTGCTGGGATTTTAAATACACGTTACAACATTCACCCACAGAGCCGACTGCCGACTTGTTCGGAGGAAAGGCGCCAGTTGGTTCCTTAATTGGCCTTCTGGAGCGAATTTGCTAGCGCATATGCAGCTCGAGCAGCTCGGCTGCACTGGCTGCACTGCGGATATTGAGCGGTTTTGGCGAATTCTAGGCTATAAATTCAATAGAATTTCGTGCTCCTTGGGTTCGGGATTCCCCCTCGATATTGTCAAAATATCGGGCCACAGTGGTAAGCCCGTATGAGCTCGGTCAGGGGGAATCCCACCTCGATTTGCCTATGCTATGGCCAAAAAGGGTGATATTTCAGAAGTGACCCACCTTTAGCTGCCAGCTGGTCTTCTTTGTTATTGGAGGAGCATTAACTAGAGTAGAGTAAGCCAAATCTGAGCCAAGCGAAGTCCCTGAAATTTACGCTTCGAGTGATGAGGAATCACAAAAGTAGATTGCTCCGCAAACCCTACCCTGCGCGCCTTTTAAATTCCCCCTTCTAGCGTTGTTAAGCGTTTTAAGAGCAGTTCAGGTCAATACTCAACTATATGTAAGTTTCCTTTTGGATATCGCGCATTTTGTTCGGCGCCTGAACTCACTTTTCTATACTTATTAATTTCTTCTGTTGGTTTTCTCGTTTCAATGATGTTTTTAGTTGGGACCTCCCACTAGTCAGCCACAGAAGACATAAAGTCATCGTGCAGCGTCATCATGAGGCCACCTCTTTGCCGCAACTGCGCGCACATAGAATTCACAGGGAAGTAATCATTAGAACTGCCGCCGTTCGGGCGAGTCATATGCGCTTCATCACTTCCCTGAGCAGCAGCGCACTTTCTCCTTACGCGGTGACCCCCTGTCAGGAGCTGCCCATGCCAGCCGTGCAACCGAAGCAATGGCTGTCCGTGCTCACAGGCACAGCCTTCAGATCGTCTAGAGCAGCCAGCGAAAACACATCCAAGGCCTTACCATTCGCTTCAGCCGCTCCACTGTCTTCATTCATGGAAGTGGTGCCTGTGGGGGTGTTGTGCAGCGTCAAAGCAAGCTGTTGGTTGAAGTCGCAGTCGTACACCTGGCCGTCCCACCCCACCGAGACCGTGTTGGTGCACATGAGGCTGGGCACCGTGTCGGGGTTGAAGTTGCGGACCAGCAGCTCCAGATACGCGCTGAGCTCTTTGCGGCGGCTCAGGAAGTCCGCGAAGCGCTTGATGGGCATGTTGGTCATGGTGAAAAGCTGCGAAAAACTCACTCCGAAAGCGTCGTGCAATTCTTCCTTGTACTTGGCCTCCAGCGCCGCTTGCGGTGGAGGCAAGAAAGCCCCCAGGGGGTTGTACACCAAGTCGAGGTGCAAACCGCTTCCCGGCACGCCGTAGCCCACGTCGTTGAGAGCTTTCAAACCGGCAATGGAGCGTTCAAAGACCTTGTTGCCACGCTGGGTGTCCACGTTTTTAGCGCTGTAGCACGGCAGGCTCGCCACCACGCGGACCTTGTGCTTTGCCAAGAAGTGGGGCAAGTTTTCGTAGCCGGGCTCGGCCAGCACGGTTAAATTGCAACGGTCGATGATTTCCAGCGGAGGCAAGCCAGCTTCAATGCGCGCGCTGTCGAGAGCGCGAGCACCGGTGACCAGGAATTCAAATTGCGCGTTCATTTCAGGCGCGCCACCCGTCAAGTCGAGGGTGTGCACCGACGAGCAGCCTTCCAAGAGGGCTAAGCAGCGCGCCGCTACTGCTTCGCTCATCATTTCTTGGCGCTCCGGAGACGACTCCACGTGGCAGTGGTTGCAGGCCTGGTTGCAGAACAGGCCAATGTTCAGTTGCAGAATCTCCGTGGCCTTGCGAGTGGCTGCTAGAGGCGTCGGCTGCTGGTTCGCTAAGAACTCTTTGAAACTCGGTAAGTTGAGGTCGTCGAGGGCGCGCCTTCGCACTTTGCGCTCTTCTAGCGTCAGCTTCTTTTGGCCCATAGCTTTGAGCCGTTTCGCGGAGAGCTGAAATTCTTCGTCCTGCGTTCGACACAATTCAGAAATAACCCCCAAATGCGCGTTGAAAATCAGAATGAAGCAAAATTAGACATGCCAGAAATGATGGTATGTTTCTCGGAGACTAGTACTAGAAAGGGTAGAGTGAGCTGCTGAAGATGCATAAGAAGTTCCATACCTGAGCCATCTCTGCGAGTGTGTGTTGCACAAGCGATCCCGAGGGCGTAAAGACAGCTTTCTTCCGCTCTGGCTTCGACAATTTGATGTCTGCCACTTCCACTGGGGTATTGTAGTCCGGAGTCGGTGGCATTCCTGAAAAATAACGAATAGAAACGAAAGTGGGAAGGTTAAAGCGCACGAACGAGACCGTTCTTAGGGGCCCATATGTCAAGATCTTAGGGTCCACGAGTAAGAAAACCTGATGAATTATGAGTTGCTGCATCACTGGAAGTAGAGCACACCTGGCGTCGAAGTGCTCACGCGGCAATAGTTAGAGCCCCTGGTGCCAACATATGTTAGCCAAGGCCGCAACATCACGGTAGGCCGAAATGAAATACTCATCGTCGACAAAAACAGAATCTGTTCCGGGCAGCCAGAATATAATGGCTACGCTAGCAGAACAGCCGCAATTCTTTCCCCGAGATAAATATCTCCAATTCTGTCAACACTGCGAGCTGCAAGTGCCGCAAGCTACTGCCCTGCTGTTGCACTTGTGCCCTGTTTGTAGCAGTAAAGCAAAGATGTTCGAGCATGCGAAATGCGAAGATAAGAAGATGCAGAGCATGAAGAAAGAGAATTTCAGAACAGGAAAGAATTTGCTCACTTGCGATTGGTGCAGAACTGCAGGAGGTCTGAGGTCTGGCCGTTTTGGAGGCGTAACAACTTGCAGTCTGCCTTGCAGTAACCAAGAAACAAGAAAACCCCACTCCTCATCATTCGTAAACCTACGAAAACCGAAGGGCCCTGGGACTTAGGTTTACGAATGATGAGGAGTGAGAAAACTCACGAGGCCGCTGGGTTTTCTTGGGGTTTTCTTCAGCGCAGTGAGCCTTCACCGGATCTTCCTCTTAGCCAAAGTGGGCAAAAACCTGGAAAACCCGCGGTTCTCTTGGTTACTGTTTTTGGGGGCACTTCGCTTCGCACTTGAATCATTGAATCACTAAAATCTAAATTAGGTATATTGAATTTGATTAATTAGATGAATAAGTGGAAATTCAAAGCAAAGAAACTTACACGACGAGAAAAAGCCTTCCGTTGGCCTAGGCTAAGAACCCGCTTACGCCTACGGCCACTGAGCAGAAGGCAGATGGAAGGTCTGAATCCAGCTCTGCTCTATCTACGGTAGTTCCACCACCCCCTCTGTCCCTTCCTACACGCTACAGCGCCAAAACCCCGCCTGAATTATCCCCATAAATACTAGGCATTTTGATGCTGCATGCATATCGGTCTGTAAGCGGGATTGCCACATCAACAAAACCGAACTGCTGGGTCAGTACACACAGGGCCGATGGCCCATTAAAATTTCCTAGCAATATTCGAAGCCGCTCTTGTGAAGAACCCCTAAATTAGCCCACCGAACGTCAAACAGCTCAGAAGCAAATTCGTGGAGCTCCTAAGAAGCACACACAGGAGAACATTTGAGACCACTGAGCAGGACTGAAATGTTATTAGGCGACAAAAAAATGACAAAGGTGAAGGAAAGGAATCTCGCGCTGAACGATGAGGTAAACAGAGCACGCATTTTGACATTTAACTTTACAACACAAGTGTTCGAAGTCACAAACAAGTAAGAGAGGGCGCAGTGAAAGCAGAGGCGCAATGAAAAGTGCTGTTTTTTTTGTTTGTAGAGAGAGGTTTTTACCATATCAATTGCGTTGAGATTCTCCACCTTCCGCACAAGGTCACTATCGTTGGTAGGGCGCGCAAAGAGGGTATCGACTCCGAGCACGGACCGCAGCATGGCACTGCTCGGCGCTTCCAATGGAGGCACCCCTAAGGTGCAACTCAGCAACCGCACTAGCCGACCCATGTCCTCCATTACACCCACGAAGTCCGCGTTGCGCAGGGTTACAATGGCTTTTAGCAACACTTTTCGGGCTTCTCCCCTGGAATCGAGGGGAGCACCAGCACTGCCGCCGCCCTTTCCGCTAGCAACTTGGTTCCCGCTCGCACTGCTGAGGGACGGAATTTTGAGGCCTGTCAAATAGAACGCCTGGCGGTTGGTGGCGCTGCCGTGCCAGTCGTGGTGCTGGTGGGGGTAAGCTGCATATGCTCGAAGGCTCATACCTGCCTTCAGCTGATCTCGAAGGGTCGCATCCTGAAAGCAGTAATGACATTGATGATGGCGTTGATGATGGCGAATAGTACAAAAAATAGATGCTTCGAACAGAAATATAAGAGACCAGAATACCACATCAACCTATTTGGCACAGACGACTGCAAATACATGAAAATCTCAGCAAAAAGGCAAGAAGTAACACATTGTATCAATCATTTTCGTGCCATACCTGAACGAATTGTAAGCTCGGGTGTGGCTTCTGCAACTCGGCAGCGATGTATTGGTACTCCGACACGAACAAGTCCACCGGGTGCCGCAAAATCACTACCGTGAACGTGCGGCGCCACAGCATTGGGCCAAAGGCTTCCTTCATGCGAGGCAACGTGAGGTGCCCTAAGCCGCACCCCAGCACCGTGCACCGGTGCTTGTCTGGGCCTAAGCGGTCTTTCGGTCGGACCCAGTTGCCAAATGTAGCGCACAACGGTGGTGCATCTTTGCCCTTGGGGTTAGCGCACTCTCCGTAAAACCACTTGTCCCCGTACAAATTGCGCATCAGGGTTTTCACAATCGCAGCTCCACCGGTGCGTGGCACGTCGACATAAGCCACGTAGTTCTTCGCGCGTGCGCCAGGTTTCTGCGTGGAAGCATTCGGAGCATGCCATAGTAAGTCTCGGGTGCCTGCATCAGCAGGGTAAGGAGCTTCGTGCAAAGAAGTAGAACTCCCAAGTGAGGGGGCTCCACCTTTGTACGGCGAAGTAAATTGGTTCGGTAAAGGAGGCCCCACGCCCATCAAGTGGTCGTGCCAGAGCAAGCCTGGTCGAGGTGCTTTCGAAAGCTTCATGGCACCCACGAAACGCTCAAACCAAGTGACGTAATGACGCCTCACGTAGCTGAATTCTGGGAAGGCCGGATGAAAATTGTTGAGAATGCTGGAGCGCCGCAACGCAGCTGGGAACAAGTCCGTAGGTTTGGGCACGCCGACGAAGTGCAAGATCGAAGGCGGGCCCTGGTTGGGGCATCTTAACTTGCACGCAAAGAAATTGACGCCGTTGTCCAACCACGCCATCTCGACCCCATGTTTGTGGCCTTCAACCAAGAAATAGATGGAGAGAAGCTCCTGCTCGGCGTATGACCAGTCAAACCCAAACCAAGGGCTCCAAAACTTGCTCCGGTGAATGAGCTTGGCATAAATCATCGGGTCAGGCCGCGCTCCGAACACCCCAGCGTTGGGCGCGCCACTAGGGAAAGCGCGGCAGTCTTCGCACAGAGGCGTCTCGTCGCGAGCCGCAAACCACGTTGGCTTTTCGTTGCCGGACTGTGACGCACCCGTGCCAGCGTGGTTCAACACCCGCTGCATCACGAAGTCCACATTGTTGACGACAAGCACGTCGCTGTCCAGGGCCACAACTGCACGGTAAGGGCTCAGCAAAAACAAGCGCAAGCGGTGCCAGCAAACTCTAAATTTCGGCAGCTTAGGGTTGAATTGAGGGGGGTACGGCGCGCGGCCAACTGCCACTGGGAGCGCGTGAGCTGCGCGCACTTGGTGTTCGAGCCGCGGCTCGAGCGGGTCCGGAGATGCGACGAGGCAATCGAAACGCGACTGCTGCTTCGAAAGCTGGTAGCACACTGCAATTGCTCGGCGCACTGAGTCGTCGTCGCCAGCTGCCATTGTAGCGAATGCGCCCTCGGTTTTAGCACCGAACACTTTGACCATTTGTGGGAGCGGTCCAGTCATAGGAGCTATCTCTGCGACTGCACCACTACCGGGGCTACCACTGGTACTACTACTGCTACCGCCCCCTATCCCACTACCACCTAAACTACCACTGGCGCCATTATTGCCGTACCCAAAAGCACTGCCCGCGGCAACTCCGCCGCTGTTCTGATTAAAAGATGGGCGCGGCGGCGGTAGAAGCTGGCTCAAACTCGATCCACCTCCGACACTGCCGAAGCTGCTACTGCCTCCAATCGAATTGTGATCCGAAGAACCAAGGTCATGATTATTGTTGTAAGTGGAGGAGCACGCTAGCAGTGGCTCGTCAGGGAAGTGAGACTGCAGAACTAGTAGCACGAATGCGCCAATACTTGCCCACGCCCGCAGCTGCAGCGATGTTAGAAGAAACTTCATTTGATGATCGCACCAAGCCTCCTCAAGCTACACAACTAAAAATTACCGAGTATTCAGCCAGCTAGCCATTTATAGTTAGTGTGAACATTCGCCCGCGCAAGCATTGAACTGAATCGTAGGACGAATATCCCACATTGTTGGCGCAGTGGAGCAAGCAACATTTGTTGGTGGTCAACCCAGATAAGAACCTGCATATTGTTGATGAAACAGCCGCTAACCAAGAAAACCAAAACCAGAAACAGAGACCAGAGACCCAACTATCAGCAACAGGCAACTTACAAGCTAACAAGCGTGCTAAAATCAGTGGCGACGTAGCGAGAAAGCCGCTGTATTTTAAGGCTGGACAGACCGGCCGCTGGACTTGGCTGGGAATGACGCAGGAGCCAACTCGATATTACGAACTCGAACTAATACAAACCCAAATGACACAGAAGCCAATGCTGCGGGCAGAAGTGTACGCGCGTGCGTTGCGCGCAAGTCAAATTCGTAAAGAGGATGGTGTGTAGAGGGCAGGAAGCATCCACCCCCTTCTAAAGTGGAAACTTTTCTTGAAATAATTTTGAACCCGGACTTAAGTCGTTTCTGCGTCTGTTTCTGCATTGAAGAGAGCGCGCCGTTGTTCAGTCTCCTGGGCACGCTGCGCCAGGAACCTCCGCTTCTCCTCTGGTGTCACTCTAGTGTCGCACCGAGGTTGTCGCAGCTGCGGTTTTCAATGTTAAAAGGCGCTTTCGTAACGAGCTTTAGTAAATTTACGAAAATTAACATGAAATCTATTTCTTAAAAAACGTCAAAAAAGACCCATTTCGCACTACATTCAGAGAAGATTACGTTATATAAAAAAAAAAAAGGCGCAAATTTACATAAATCCCGAGTTTACGTTATTATATATATACTACGATTCAAAGGGAGTCGGTTGTCGGTTATGCTAGCGTGCCAACGCGCGAAACAGCGGGTTCGATGTGCTAAATCGGCCAGCTCAGGTACGCAAATACATGAATACATTCTACACCCCCGTAATTCAAGTTAACCTCACGTACGTAGCGCCAGTGGCCGCTTTTTTTTTCCTCAACCTCAACTCGAAAAAGAAACGCGGTAATTCTCATTTTCGATACTGTGAACCACCGCCACCGCCAGCCGCATTCTCCCGAGCAACCTTGAGGCGATTCAAGAGGGGCGCAGGAAGCCTTGCCCCGCTTTCGTGCACTTCCTTCACAAGAACTTCGGCGCCACCAATGTCTCGTAAGTTCAACTTTACGTGGGCTAGCTGAAGACGAGTGACTGACATGGCAAAGCCACGGTAACTGGCGCGCTCAATCAAATCCTCCGCTTCCTTCCAATGCCCACCCTGCGCCAAAGCTAAGGTCGCCCAGTGGTACTCTGCAGGGCCTGGCTCCAGGTCGTAGCGGCTTTTCATTTCCTCGAGCAGCGCTGCCGCCACCCCCGCGTTTTGGTTGCCCTTGCTGCTGCTGTTGGCACAGGCTTGCAGGAGGCCCGCAAACGTGCGCTCGTTCGGCTCCAAGCCAAAGTCGCTGAGCGAGTCGAAGGTCGCAAAGGCCCGCTCCAAACTCCCCTGCAGCGCGCAGGCTCGAATCACTGCGTTGAGCGCGGTTACGTGCACGGCGCGCAACGGCGGGGCGCTGCTGGCACTCGTGCTAGGCTCCGGGTTAACTTTAGCTGCTGCAGCTGCTGCCGAACCATCATCGCTGCCGTGGGAATCTGCGTCCGCTCCAGCGCTGTTCGCATCGCCTTCAACAGCCGCCGCAGCCTCTGTCTCTTCTGCCGCTTGGCGCTGCTGCTGCTGTTGCTGTGCCTCCGCCTGTGCCGCCGCGGCTGCAGCTGCTTGCTGCTGGTGTGCCGCGTGCATTTTCTGCAGCAAAAAGAAGGCGTCGTCGGCTCGGCCAATGGACAGGCTCAAGTGCTTCGCCGCCACGTCGACAATCCCCTCTGGTCCCCCGTCCAGACCAGGAGCCGCGCACAGCTCCAGCAGAGCCGCCAGCATGGAAGCGTCGTCTTTGGCCACCCCAAAACAATGAATCATGGCGGCGTAAGCATCCACCGTAGGGGTGTAGCCAAACCCGCCCCCAAGGTTGTGGTTGCCAGTTCCCAAACGAGGCGAAAATGCCAAATTCCACACCTGAGCAGAGCAGAGTCATGACAATGAGAAGTGAGGATATTAAGAAATAGGATGCAGAGATTCGAGTACATCAGTTTTTTTTCTTTCTTAATAACATTATCTTGCACGCTGCACCCTCGGACTCAACTCGTCATGGACTCTCTCAAAAGGTTTCACCTCCCAAGTGCGCCAATTCTACATCTCATCTCACCTGCGCAGCGAGCCGAGGGTTGCAAGCACGCGCAGCCACGTCCAAGGAAACTTGGCAGGTGCCGCGGTCCATTGTCCCACCTTGCGCACTCAGCCAACCCACTGCCAGGGTCAAAGTTTTCGCGTCGCCTTTCACAGCGGCTGCTTCGACCACCGCGGCACAGAGGGTCACCGGCGGGGTCAACGCATGGCATATCATGTCGCTGATGCAGCCCGCCGCAAACTCCGGAAAGCCCCGCGACGCAAACGCTGCTGCCACTGCACTGTACATAGCAGCGGTGCCGCGCAGCCCCTCAGCTTTCATCTGCTCGTAGAGAGGAGCGGCCATGTGCAGGCTTCCCGCGCGGCAGTGGGCGGTGATGACGTTGGAGGTGAAGAGCGGCGAAGGCCGAGGTGCCGACGGGTCGGCTTCCCGCTGCGAACTCATGACTTGCTCTACTTTCGCGGCGTACCGCGCGTTGCCCGCGTCGCCAAAGGCTTTGGACACAAGGTTGAAGGCTTCCGGTGGGGGGCGCACGCCGGACGCGACCAGGGCATCGAATAGCTGGAAAGCGCGCGCGTAGTCGGTCTGTGAATTGTCGCCTTCGCGCCGAACCCGAGCCATGCGGCGCGCGTTGCTCTTGCGCCCTTTCATGGCGCCCTGGGACACACACATGTGGAGCATTTTCACCACCACGTCCGTGTCTAGGTGCAAGTTGCGTGCCTGCAACTGCCGCCAAGAATCCATAGCCTCTTCAATCTTGTTTTCCTTCACGGCGCGGCTAGCCCGCCCTCGAAGGGTCATCTCAAGCATAGAATTTGCCACGAGGGGAATTGGCGACTCCTTGGGCTGGGCGCTTGAGGATGATGGCGGCGATTCTAGAGGTGAGGCTAATTTGGGAAGATCTTGGGTGTCTACTGCACTACTGGCATCAGCCCCTGCGGTAACCCAACGACCTTCATTCCCAACCGCGCCAGCCTTCGCAGTTGCAGCCGTACCGGATACGTCTCTACGTTCGTTGCCAGAATCGTGCATTCGATGTGACGTCGCTGCAGCTGTTTCTGGACTCTCGGTTGCATGGAGTTCGGCGCCACTACTTGATGCCCTGAAGAAGGAAGATGATCCAAACGCCGGGCGGCTACCGCCCGTAGACCATGCAGCCGCGAACCGCCCGGTGGATCGCAAAACACGATTCGCAAGCATGGTGGAGAGTCTGTAAAGAAATGATACGCTCTCTATTTGTAGCGTTGTCTAGGGGTTGAACGTTGAGCGAGTTGAGCGAGGATCCATTTTTTTTCTAAAAATCTGTGGCCAATGATGGTCGTCGCTAATATGATATCATGATATCATCCCAAGATTCAGGAGCTCATTTGCCCATTCCAAGTCCATTCCCTAACCCATTCCAGTTTCGTGAATTCGGCAGAATGGACAGAAAGTTGTACGTATTTTCAAATCTATTTCCGGTTGAAACAAGTGATTAGGGTCGAAGTCGAAACACAGGGAAAAGGAAACATAGGAAACAAACCCGGATTTTCGCGTGTTTCGTTTCCAAGAAACAATAAAAGTGCCGCCCTGGGTGTTTCTGGTTTCTAGAAACGAAACACATGGGCCTCGTGCGCTGTTTCTCTCACCATTTACCTGGATATTTCGTTTCCATCTCTCTCTTACGTGGGGCGTCGCACGTGGGATCAGCAGGCACTGAGAAGTGTCAAATCGCGAACAGTTGTACTGGAATCCCATGTATTTGAACGCGAACTCCACTTCCAATCAAAAATTACGTTGTCGCACCAACTAAACCGTGATCCGGGCTGATCCTTAGAAAAATCTCTTGAGATGCACTTTCTTTGAAGGGCGGAAACCCGAAAGAAACCTTGGAAATCCAGGTGTTTCGTTTCCACCTGAGAAGCAGAAACATACAGTCCGCCTGCCAGGCCAGTTTCATGGGAAACGAAACATTTATGTCGGGCTCTTTTCCTGGTTTCTTGCTCACTCGAGTGCACCCACGAAACAATCCCTGAAAAGTCCGTGTTTCGTTTCTTCCAATTTTTCGTGTTTCAACTTCTTCCCTACAAGTGATGACCGTCGTCCACTTCGATATACGCCAAAATGGTCCTATACCTTCATTCAGCCCTCATGAAACCTTCAGTTTGGAGTAAGGCGCGATGGGCACCGCAGTGGTAAAGCCCAAAGATGCAGTCGAGCACGCAAAGAGCATTCACTTTGGCTTGTTCGCGTAGTTTTGCACGCAGGGTCTGGTATTGTGTGGGACTGGCGGTCAGAATGTCAGAACAGCCCGAGCGAGGTAGTGGCAGTCAGTAGACATGGTTGCTTCAAAATTTATCAGCTAGCAATTAAACGTTGTGGTAGCCAGTGGACATACCTAGTTGAATGGCCCTTTTGGCTGCGGGGTGGCGAGTCAGCCATTGAACATGCTTGATCGAATGACCTATCTTGCAGCAGGCTAGCAGCCACCGGACATTTTAGGCCGAGTGGCTTATCTTGCAGCAGTGTACATGCTCTAGGTGGAGTCGCTCATCCCACAATAGTGGAAATGTAAAGTTGAACGGTCCATGTGACGCCAGGGTGGCAGCCAGCGGGCATGCTAGCTAGGTCGAATGGTCCATTTGGCAGCAGGACGGCAGCCAGTAAGATGGAAGGTTGAATGCCCCCTGGCAGTGGGTTGGCAGCGATTGGAAATGCTTGGTCAAGATGACTCATAAGGTAGCGAGGTGGCAGCCGGTGGAAATTTTTCTATGGCTTCTAGGCCCCATATAAAGTTCGTCGAAATTCTATTAGAATTGCATATAGTTTCCGAACAACTTTATGCGGGGAGAAGAATGTCGAATGGTCCGTGGGCAGCAATGTAGCAATTATTGGGAATGTTACGCCGAATGGCCTCACTGGCGGTAGGATGTCAATGTCAGACAGAAATGTGTTGGTTCATATGGCACTTAGCGTTCGAGCTGCAGCCATGCCAGTGAACGTGTTTGGTCGAATGGTCTGTATGGCAGTGGGGTGGCAGCCAGTGGACATGCTTCGTCGAATGGTCCACGGGGCAGCGGAGTTGCAGCAATTGTGTTGTTCAGTGCATGTTGCCTAGAGCCATGGTTTAAATCGGCCGGGGACCGTGATAAAATTATTCAGGAGTCAAACCTTAATCAAGACACGAAAAGCCGCTAAAGTTTATAAGAATGAGCTTGGCACAACGAGGTGCCCATGCGCCCATGCCAAATAACGATGCATTTCTAGCACAAACAAGATCCAATACGATTTAGAATCATAAGATTAACAGTACTTATCTTGAAGGATTTTAAGCGATGTAAGTCATAGGTCTTATAGCACCCAACACCCCAAAGCAAAAATGGTCGGTGTGCACCCGCCGATCGCGACCCCATAGACGACCACTGTGGCCGATTCGTGAACTCCAAACGCATTGCGCAAGCATTCAAATCGCTCATCACACCGATGGCGTTGCATTATGCTTCGGGATAACGTAGACCTAATTTTTGAAGTATTCATATGTTATAGAAGCGGCGCGCAATGCACTTTCTGGGGCAATATGGTCGGTGTGCACCCGCCGACCGCGACCCTAGGTGGCCATTGCGGCCGACACGCGCAATCCAAATGCAGCGCAACCATGCTCATCGCTCACATCGCACCGATGGCGTTGTGTGAAACATAGCAATGGAGCAGACCTGATCCGTGCTGTATTCAATGGCGATAGAGGTGGCGCGCAAGATAACTTTCTGAGGCAAGGCGGTCAGAGTACACCCGTCGACCACGATCCAACAAACCAACATGAGCAAAAGGCAACCTTATGGTGTATCTTACCTCCATCAATTGTCACTGCGTGATCCATATATATCCTGGTGAGTCCCTCGTTGCTTGCGTAGTGCTCCTGCACCGCGCGTTCATGGTGCTCGGAGCTGCGCATATAGCTCAATTCAGGCGTGCTCATCCGCCCGTACACCGGTCCTGATCACCTGAGTTCGACCACCGGGCGACCTTAAGGTGCATGTTGCCTCCATCAATTGTCACTGCGTGATCCATATGCATCCTGATGAGTCCCTCGTTGCTTGCGTAGTGCTCCTGCGCCGCGTTCATGGTGCTCGGAGCTACGCATATGATGGCTCAATTCAGGCGTGCTCATCCACCCGTACACCGGTCCTGATCACCTGAGTTCGACCACCGGGCGACCTTAAGGTGCATGTTGCCTCCATCAATTGTCACTGCGTGATCCATATGCATCCTGATGAGTCCCTCGTTGCTTGCGTAGTGCTCCTGCGCCGCGTTCATGGTGCTCGGAGCTGCGCATATAGCTCAATTCAGGCGTGCTCATCCGCCCGTGCACCGGTCCTGATCACCTGAGTTCGACCACCGGGCGACCTTAAGGTGCATGTTGCCTCCATCAATTGTCACTGCGTGATCCATATATATCCTGATGAGTCCCTCGTTGCTTGCGTAGTGCTCCTGCGCCGCGTTCATGGTGCTCGGAGCTGCGCATATGGCTCAATTCAGGCGTGCTCATCCGCCCGTGCACCGGTCCTGATCACCTGAGTTCGACCGCCGGGCGACCTTAAGGTGCATGTTGCCTCCATCAATTGTCACTGCGTGATCCATGTGCATCCTGGTGAGTCCCTCGTTGCTTGCGTAGTGCTCCTGCGCCGCGTTCATGGTGCTCGGAGCTGCGCATATGGCTCAATTCAGGCGTGCTCATCCACCCGTGCACCGGTCCTGATCACCTGAGTTCGACCACCGGGCGACCTTAAGGTGCATGTTTCCTCCATCAATTGTCACTGCGTGATCCATATATATCCGGGTGAGTCCCTCGTTGCTTGCGTAGTGCTCCTGCGCCGCGTTCATGGTGCTCGGAGCTGCGCTAAATGCCTAGTCGAAGCGTTTTTGTCCTTCAATTCGAGTCTTCTGTGTATTCTTTTTGTTGTTTTATCCTGAATCTCTGTGTATTCTTTGTTCTACTGACAGCGAATTAAAGATCCTTATCAAGCCATTTGCTATCTCTAGTTGGGTTTATATCTACTTCCATTGAGAGCACATCCCAGTGCGCTCTTCCCTGTTTTTCTACTGATTGGGTGGTAACACTGATTATAGTCGAATGCACAATTCTCCTTAGCGACCTAATACTGCACGCGCTTGTGCGAGTGAACACTTTGGATTCGTGATCGCATTGATATCAATGGATTTGGCGATTTCAGGAAACAAAGTGCTGCCCCGCTGCCAGATGTGCCATTCGACCCCTCTTGACTACTGGCTGCCACCCCGCTGCCCGATGAGCTATTGAATTATTCTTGACCACTGGCCGCCACCATGCTGCCCGACGAGCTATTCAACCCTGGCCGCCACCCTGATGCCCAATGAGCTATTCAACCTCTCTTGGCCACTGGCTGCCACCCCGCTGCCCGAAGAACTATTCAACCCTAGGACATTCAAGCACGTCCGACGATTGGGAGCGACCATCATTATTTTTCCGTAGAGACCTGAATGACAGATAGTGAAAGAAGTTATTCCATAATTCGTATAACATGCAAGCACGTGAATTAAAATCAGTCGCATCATGTCTCTGTTGTATACATTTCACCCTTAGAATAATTGACAGCCTTTCATCGGGAACACTCGAATAAACAACCCTAGCATCAGAAAGGAATTTCTCAGCTGTGTCCATCATACCTTCTTAGCACTGATGCATCAAACCGTCGGTACCAGCCTATTATGATCCTGGGGTATAGTTCGAGGTTTAGGTTTCAATGCTGTGATGCGTTGCCATTGCTGCTGCTGTTGTTGCTACTATCGCTATCAACGCTGCTGCTGTCATTGCTATTGCTGCTGCTGTGGCCCCAGATAGTGTCTGTTACTACATTCACCTCATTCGATATCGAACGCTGGCGCTTGCACCCACTTTCTTTACGGTATGCCTGGCATCATTCGCTCACATTCTTCGAAGCCTGAAATTGTCTTGGATACATAGCGGCCTGAACAACAATCCTTCGTGCGGGGATCCTTCTCAAGCACTTCCTCGCCATCCTCGATGCATCTCACATGCACGAACTCCTTTAAAAGCAACTCTATTTTGGATAGCCAACTAGCCCTCGTGCAGAATTCCGTCTTCCTCTTAATGAATAAATGTTCGCTCGTAATATTGCTGGCGTTGTGGCAGCCTGGGCAGAGGATCTTTCGGGTGAGCGCGCTGCGCGCCATGATGGTCCGATGGCCCTATTTACCCCGGAAATAGATTTGAAAATACGTACTGTCCAAAAACTATAACTAGACTAACCCTCTTAACTGTACAACTTTCTGTCCATTCTGCCGAATTCACGAAACTGGAATGGGATAGGGAATGGACTTGGAATGGGCAAATGAGCTCAGATTCAGTGGAATGTGGGGAGATGATGGGGGAATGGGGAATGGGGGGATAAATCTAGGACGAACGCTACGGGGAATGGGGGGATAAATCTAGGACGAGCGCTACACACGTCATCCTGTTTCTACGTTTCTACGTTTCTACACGAAGCGAGAGAATAGTGAAGGCGTTACCAATTCTCGTCTTCTCGCGTCGATGCAATAATGTTCATAGACTTTTTGACTTTCTGACAAGATAGAAGCCGCATAAGCAGTCTCGTTTGATGCCAGAGCAGTCAATTATTTTTAACTCAGCAACTCGGATCTCTTCGTAGTTCAAAGAACAGAAAGACGAGAAAAATTGCACATGTGGCTAAAAATATTTCCTCAAATTGGTACTGACACCTCGCTTCCTCAATCATCAAATGAAAGTAGAGTGGTAGAAGGAATTTGGAGTGGCACAGGAAAGGTACAACTTCATTTCTCCTACGAAATACCAAACCAAACACCATCAAAATGTCTACTGCTCCTACCACTTCCAATTGCGCCCTTCTTTTCGCGGGCCAAGGTACCGACGTGACACTCACCGTGAATCGTCTCTTAAAAACCGACAAGGCTGATGCTGCTCGTGCGTATTTTGCTCGGGCTTCCAAGGTAAGTCGCCACCTCAAAATATTATTTCTCGATCCGTATCTTAAATTCTTTGAGCAAATTTGATCGCTTCACTTCGTTCGTTTGCTGTTTCATGCATCTCATATTTTTCTTTCTTCTGCTTTTATGGTTTTCTGCTCACGTCCAGGTGTTGGGATATGATCTCTTGGACGTGTGTCTTAACCAACCAGACAAACTTGCCACTACCGCATATTCTCAACCCGCCATTCTCGTGACCCAGCTCGCGACTGCATCGTGCCGTAGCGACAAAATCAAGAGTGGGCCTGTCTCAGCCACCGCAGGCTTTTCCCTCGGCGAGTACTCAGCCCTCATTCACTCGGGTGCGCTCACCCTCGAGGATGGCGTGAAGCTTGTGTCAGTGCGCGCTCTCGCCATGCAAGGGGCTGCAAACGAGTCAAGCGGCGGCATGGTCACTGTGGTGGGCTTGAGCGACGAGAAGCTCGAAACGTTGTGCAATGACGCAGCAACCGCTTGCGCGTTGCCTCTGAACGCTTCCCTCAACAACATGCCAGAAAGTTTGCAAATCGCCAACTACTTGTTCCCCAATGGGCGCGTCCTGTCGGGGCACGCCAGTTTGGTCGCATGGGTAGTGGCTCACGCAGCTGAACCAAAATACGGCGCGATGGCTGCCACAAAGCTGAGCGTGGCAGGAGCTTTCCACTCGCCGTACATGCAACCTGCGCGACAAGCACTTCAAGATGCTCTAAACGACGTTTCCCTAAAAATGCCCGAAATGCCGTGCTATTCGAATGTGACGGCACTGCCGTACACGTCCGTGGAAGAAATTCGTAGCCTTCTCGTGCAGCAGCTCGAGTCGCCCGTGAAGTGGGAGCAGACAGTCAAGGCGATGCTGGCTAGTGGTGCTGTGAGCAGCTTTGTCGACGCAGGTCCCGGGATGCAGCTCAAGAGCATGATCCGCCGCATCCACATGCCATCGTTCAAGAACACGGTGGTCCTGGACATGTGAGGGTCCGTCTTGAAGAGAAATTCAGACGAAGATTTGCAGAAAGACATGCCTACGAACCCTTTGGTTCATATGAATGTATATGGAATCAGAATTTAGATCAATAGAGCCTTCAATTACGCGTTCCTCTGTTATAAATTTGGAATGCATGGGATGCAACTGATGTATGGGATACGACTTTTGTATTTTGAGTTTGCCCATTAACGCAAATAACTCCCCAATTGCGATTAAAATTTATAAGTTATGAGCAAGGCCGTCCGCCAGACACCACTTTATACTTGATCTAGCCTCGGATTCCGGCTATCGAGCCGGTGGGGTGACTTAGTTTGGTTTGATTAGGCGAGATTATATAGAATTTGACTAAAAACTCCCCAATTGCGAACAAATATAAACAAATAGCACAAAGCCTCCAGGTCAAGTCTGACCGGGCTGAGTGCCCATTTGCGCAATGCAATGTTCATCTTTCGCTCTCGCATCGAATTGATTCTACGGGCCGGCTATGCCAAAAATGCCACGTATGATGCATTGAAATACACAAGAACCAGGGATCTCATATTTTTCTGAGCCTTCCGAGACTGGGTTTAGTGACCAATAGGGCGTGAGCAGGGCACAATCTAATTAGTGTCCATAAAGTTCCCACCCGGACCCACCCGGACCGGACTGGCGGCTTGATTTATGCCTGATGCCTGATTGCTAAGTATTAAATGCGTACTCATTACCGGAATCAAGAGTAAACTTTGCCGATTCAGATTGAACGCCCGGCCCTCGACGGAAATCGCAGTATCGACTTGCACTGGAACTATATGTTTGCGATTGTATTGCACACGGCATTGGGCACTTGCCCCTATTCCTATTGCCACTATGAGAGGTGAAATCATGCGGCGTATATGCACTTGTATCTACCTATGCCCAATTCTCTTCCCCATTATTCTCCATCTTCTTGCGCTTCGTCGTCGCAAAAAGCAATAAACCGCAGTTTCGTGGATTGTGATCGTCGTGGAGGATCTTAAATCTCACTATGTCTATTAAATTATTAGGACTATTCACTGCCTATGCACCGTTGCATCGCAATTGGAAGTAGAGTAACATAGAGTACGAGCTCCAGCCCTAGTAAAACGATTTAAATGAAGTGGCGTGCTTATGTTTACAACAGGCCCAAATGGACCTGAACGGGCAGAACCCCTTCGACAATTGAGGAGTGAATATGGACAAATATGAGCAGCCCTTCATGAACTCTGTAAACAACGTGCGATGGTCATTTCGGGTTGTAACGCTGAAGAGCCGTTCAGCTTCGAGAGATCGGGTGTGTTAGGGCGTTCCCGAAAAGACGACGATGGCATCGAAGCTTCCACCGGGTACCCAACATGGGGCGTCTGATACTCGTACATCGAGGGACTGGCTTCGTGGCAAGGTTCTGGCAATCCTGTTGAGGGGGAATAAACGTGGGAGTGGTGGTTTTGAACTGCAAACTGTCGCTGGCGAGCGTTCGCTTCAGCGATCGCCGCTTCCCATGCGGCGATGCCAGCTGCCATGCCCGCGGCGAGCCCAGTCGCAAAGCCCGCCGCTGCTGCCTCTTCAGTGGACTCAAACGCTGCAAGCGAGCTAGGAAGAGCAGCGTGCTCTTGATTACCAGTCTCATGAGTTGGTTGTCCAGATTGCAGCTCTTCACTCGCGCTCGGGACAGTGGTTGAGGCTGGCTGCGGCCCTGGTTCAGTTTCTTGCTGGGCAGCGAGAGTAGTGCTTATGTTGCTCAACGCATTCCACGTTGAAGAGTCGCCAAAGGCGCTCAAGGACGCTATAGCTGCAGCGGCGGCTGCTGTCCTACTGTCGGTCGAAACGGCGTCCTTGTGTGGTTGACTGGGTCGTCGGTAGCCGTTGCTTGCCCTGTATTGCTTCTTTGGCCGAGCATCGTCCCACTCACCCTTCTCTCCTGAACCTCCTTCACTCTTGTCTAGCTCATCACTCTCGTCGATCGCGCCATCTCGAGAACTCTTCAGATGCCATTTTTGGAAGTGAGATCGGCACTGAGAAACAAGCCCGAACACGCAAATAAGAAATGCGATGAGTTTTTTTTTCTTCTGATTTCGTGACTACTATCGCCCACATTCCTCCACTAGCCAAGTTTTAGTCACGGAAGAACAACCCGAGTTGATCTTGCAAAAAAAAAAAAGTCAATTCAAAGTGGGGGTCAGAAAGTGGCACGGCAGTTCTTTAGCCACTTAGAAGAGCTCTAGAAAGGGCGTGGCCTCAAGGAACCCTTCAACCGACCTGCACGGTAGAGCGAGTACCCACGATGCGAGAGACGCGATTCCATCGGTGGCCATGTATCTTCATACCCTCGAGAAACAGCTCGTGCTCTTCCTGCAGTCAAGAGAAGGCTGGTAAGCAGTGAGTGGAGCAATGCCTACTCTGTCGAGAGCGGTTCACTCGTAGTTGTGAAGTGGGCCAGGACATAAGGATTCCACCTCAGTCGTGCACACGAGGCTGATTCTGGAGAAATGCTGCAATCTGAGGGCAGAGAAAACGTGCGATTCAAGGATCAAATCGCATCTGTTGAATCCTCTCACCTGTGTCCAGCGCCCTCTCGTCGTGATTAGCGGATTCTGCTTTGTTCTCGGCATGCTGGGGCTGCACAAGTTTAGTAGTACTTCTTTGAGATGACGACCGACAAAGGTTGAAACCAACAGAAGCAAGAAGATAAGTGCGAGAATTTCAGAATGATATTATTCTATTATTCTGTCTAAACGCTTCATATAATTGGTGCAAAATTTCAGTTGCGTCATCATCTCCGCTTCAAAGCATGCAGCGTGAGCTTGAAAGTGCACCAACAGTAACTCAGTAACAAAGAAGCTCCAGCCCTTAAGCTGCTTGTGCATTGGTGCACACGTTCACTAAACAGCTGGACTTTATGCATAAAGAGCAGAATTCGAACGCTCTCGAGTGACGGGCATTTATATTTACATTAGGTGCGAGTATTCTTCGGTAGTAAGGCTCTCTCTACTGTGCTATAGTTCTCATAGATTTGCAAGTTGTGTCAACGGTGGCACAGTGGCCATGACATCCCACTGCACTCGTGCTGACGAACGAGGAGATGGCGCTTTAACTAGTTTAATTGCAAGACACTCCGATACACTAGCCCAGCTCGAGGATAAACACATGGAATGGACATTAGATCTCGCTATGGACGATGATGAAGACAAAAATACTGAGGCTAGCCGACCTGCTGTGCTCTCACCTTTCTTACCATCACGCACCGCCACAATTCAAGCCATACTCCGCATGTTTCCCGGTCTTGGCGAGAAAGATTGCATACTAGACGTTGGGTACGGCAGTGATGTGTCTGTTCTAGTATTTCTCCATCTTTAGATCTTAAAGGTACCTCGTACTAACGACCCAAATCACTTTTGAAGGTGTGGCGATGGTCGGGTGCTGGTAGCCGCGGCTCAGGCTACTGGATGCCGTGGTGTTGGCGTAGACATTTCACCAGACTGCATTGCTGCTGCAGAAGCTATGGTGGCTGCAGAAGATGCGGCTACCAGCAGTGCTAGCGCTGGTACTGCAACTGCAACCACTCCTGCAGCGGACGGGGCGAGTTCGGGGTCTGACAATGCTAACATGGCGAGCGGGCATCATCGTCGTCGCGAATTAGCTAGTTGCTTGGCGTGGGTGTGCGGCGACTGCGTGGCAGAACCAAATCTACTGTTACAGCTAGCGCAAGAATATCGAGCTACAGTAATCTACTTGTGAGTTCTCCTTCTTTAGCTGTTCCGAGGGATATCATCATTTTGAAATGTTTTTAGTTTGGGCTTATTCGCTTCTCTATTTACTGTCCTTTTGGCCCCTCGAGGTACATATACCCAACCCTTCTGGCAGTCCTTAAGCCGCAGCTTGAGGCGCTGGCTGGGCTGAATGCAGATGCCTCTTTGCCTTCTGTTGAGGAAGAGGCTCTATGCGGCAGTACTGAAAATGGCGCTAAGAGCAGTGAACAGCCTCCTACTGCAGCAATACGAAGAGGTGAAGGAATTGAGCAGCAGCAGCAGCAGCAGCCCCAGTGCACGCTCGTGACGGTAGGCTATCACATCGAAGACTGGCCGTGGGGGTTTGAGGCTTCTTTCGCGCCGCGCGATGTCGACATGGGGCCAGGCCCGCCAGTTGAAATCAGGAAGCTGAAAGGACCTCCGTGTAAGCCTTCTTCATTGCAGTAACCAGTTCAGTAGAATCGAAGATCTGATTAATTCCTACTCTATGGTAGCCGTATAACTCTCGACGATTGGATGTTGGCCATCGCCCTTCGTATCATCCCGCCTCTCAATGCACAACTAAAACACAAAGCAGAGCCAAATCAATATCCGTGGTCATCGTGACTCATGACTCGAAACTCGAAGTTGTAGATCATTGATCATTTAAATAGAAATATAACTCAAATTCTAAGTGTCCGCGTAATTCTTGTGAGTGATATTAGGAACTCCGTATTGCTATATCATGCGTTTAAGGCGGACTGACATGCGCACATGCGTATTGAGTTCGAATGAACTCCGATTTCCTTCTGTGGCTATGTCCCCCTGTCCATCTTCCTTCCTTGTTATTGCCATGGGCATATTTCTTGGGAGTGTGCTTCCTAAACTTCAGAATAGAACCATTGAACTACCCGGTTCATTCCCCCTGCCCTCTTCTCCTTTCTTTCTCTTTTCAAATTAAACTGCCAACGCGCTAGCTAGAATCAGTGATAGGAATTAGATTAAGGTGCCCGCATTAAAGGACAACCATTAAGCAAAAGCCCGGTTCCCTCCTAGCCAAGGTCTTCGATCAGTCCGCCTCGCCGAAAAATAAGTCGCTGTACAAATCTGCGTACTGATTCACCATGTGCTCAATGGTAAACCGCTCCAAGACCTGCGCATACAGGAGCAAATAGAAGATTGAAGGAGGTTTTCTCGTACAAATGGTTAAGAATGTATGAAAAAAATACTTGCGCAATCAGTAGAAACTGAAACTTACGAGTTTATTTTTTTAAAACACTCGCTATTTTTGTTTACTTCTCAAGGGGCTGCCTCTCTCGTAAGCATACCGTACGCCGCGCGTTGAAATTCATCTTGCGCCGAAGTGCACCGTTGGCGAGTACATGAAGCACCCCTTCTGCGAGAGATTGCGCAGTGGCAGTGGTCGCTAAGACACCATTGCCAATGCTATCACTGCTGCAGCTGTTGTTGTCGCTGCCGCTGTAGCTGTGGTCATGGGTTATTCGTACACTGCTTGATGAGTGTTGTGGATGGGTGTTTACGGGCCGAAAGTACTCCCCAACCCCACCAACTCCAAACGACACCAGGCTCGCCCCACTGGCAAACGCTTCCGCGTTGGCGATGCAAAAAGTCTCCGCCCACGCGCGCAAGGATGGGTTGACAATGATGTCTAAGGACGTCAAATGCGCAGCCAGATGGTGCTCTCCATAGATGCCACCCATGAAATCAACGGACAAATTTAAGCGCAGTGCAAGCGCTTCAAGGGCAGGCCGTAGAGGTCCTGGGAAAATTGATGTAAGATAGAGATGAGAATGAAAGCACGAGATGGAGCAATGAAGACAGAGACGAAGGTACAAAAGCGTTTACGAGGCAAGAAGAAGAAGATAGGGGGTTGAGGTCGAAGAGTTCCCATGATGTGCTCACCGTCGCCAATCACCACCACCCGAAGGCTAGGCCACGTTTGAGCCACCAGCGCTGCTGCACGCAAGAACAGACCAGGTGACTTTTCCGTGGCTAAGCGGCCCATGAAGCCTATAGACGGGGTGGCGGCACCTCGCTTGAAGCCGTAAGCAGGCGCACCGATTGGACCTCTGCTAGCAGCAGCAGTCGCAACACTAGCAGAAGGGTGAAACGCCGTGACGTTCACTCCAGGTGGAATCACGTGCACCGTAGGAGGCCTTCTGACGGGCTTCTCACTCTTAGATCCTACTGTCAAGGGTGGCTCGTTGTTCTTATTATTGCCAGCAGTATTTATACTATGAGCCTCCGCGACAGCATTTCGCACGCTGAAGTGCTCAGCAGCAAAAGTTGAAGGGGCTACGAGGGCATTGAGCTCAAGCTGCGCTACATTAGAGGGCCAAAGATTAGGCAAGTCCATGACCAACTGCATGTTTGGGTTCAAGAGCCGTGCGGCGCGCGCAAGGAGTTGGTCCGAGGGATCCCGCGCGTTCGCAAAGACCACCAGATCGGGAATGCTTGAGGGTGGTTGCGACAGAGAAAATGCTTTTTGCATGCCGTCGGTCATGTGCCGCCACAGTTTTTGAGCAAAATACGGGTACACGTGTGCCAAGACGGCCTCAACCGGATTTTCGTCTATATTCACAGAAGAGTAAGGTGAAGAAGCTGCGACGGCCTCCTGAGCCCGCGTTAATGCCCCTAGTAGAATAGGGTTCACTGCGCCTTGGTGGTTCACGGCTGCGATTTCGGCGTCAAGCTCTTGAGCGCTCCAGGGATGTGCACCATCAGGCCCTCTCTCGAGGCCACGCGCACCTGCCCACCACACATCTCGCACTTTCTTTTGATGTTGGTACTGGTTATTGTTCACGCACATTGAAGCCTTTCCTGCACCGCGAGTGCAACTTTCGTCCTTATCACTGGTGTGTGCATTCTGAGGGTCGAGGGCAGGTTGAAGAGCTTCAGCTTTCAGTTGATCGTAAAGCTCATCCAAGCTCAGGCTAGGAAGCGGTGCCAAGGACGCAGGCACACCCAATTCTGCCATACGACGCAACAAGGGCGACAGAAAGCGATTGTCTGCGTCCTCCTGCGACAGTGAATAACAATGGTCGGCCAGGGAAAGAGAAGCGTAGAAACGGAATGAACGATGACAAAAAGTGGAATGCTGGGTTCAACTAAATAGATTACGGGAAGTGAGCAAGGAATGATATCTAGGTCAAATTAAAGATGCGAGTTGCCACGCGGCTTCTCCAACACTCACCTCCCCCGGCATGAACGAAAGGAAGGCCAGTTGAAAACGGTCTCTCGGAAGGAGGCGCATTTGGTGCAGCCATATCGTCTTTTGGCCGTCGAATGATCTCGACCCTACAAAGAGCACTCGAATAGGATACAACGACGAGGCTTCTCCGCGTGACCACACAGCAGAGGAAGAACCAGCCGTAGATGACGAGAGTGATGATGCAGCTCCCAATTGGCGAAATATCGCAGCAAGCCCTTTTGATGCCATGGACGTGGCCGAAGGCTGCAGGGTTGGATGCGCTGGTTTCTGCTGACGAGATGAGGAAGCACGGCGCGCAGCAAAAGTATTTGCAGCATACGAATCGACGACAACACCAGAGCTGTCGGCAGAAGCCGGAGGAAAGAACTGCAACTTGGCAAGGTCTGAAGCAGGCACCACGAACTCGAGTAAAGTGATTGTAGTTGGGCCTAAAGCATAGCCGTTGGCGCCAACTACTGTCGCGCTCACTGCGTGGGTTCCGAGTTCCACCCCCGACAATGTGACGTAAGTGTCAGTGACAGCCATCCACACTGCAGTCTGGCCGGCTACATCCAAGACTACAGAGGCGCCTGTGGCCCATGACGGCAAGTTCTTCGTGGCAATTTGACCATTGCTACCGTCGCCAGGGTCGCCTATAACGCCGTCGCCTCCAACTACTACGAAGGCTAGCTCACAGCCGCCGCTGACAACGCTGCCAGGCTCGGCACTCACGAGCCCCTCTGTAATTTCTATGCGACTTCCAAATGCGGGAGTTGTAAAGAGCACTCTAGGCAAAGCAGGATCGGCGCCCTCCTTATCGTTGACAAACAGTGGTAATGCTAGTGGTGCCCCGGCTGCGTCTCCATTTGCAAGTATTGTTGTCACATGTAGGGTGTGCCCACCTGGATCTAAGGGAAAGGGCAAAGTTTGTACCACTGGAGTAGCCGGGCTGCAAAATGTCGCAGGAGCTTGATCTACTGAGAAGCAGAGCTGCAATGACTCTCTCGTGTTTGTGTAGGATGGTTCCCATCCTAGTAAGCTCCGACCATTCACCAAGTTAGTTGCAGACACCCAAGACTCAGCAATAGGCGCTAGACTCGACGCAAATATCTCAGAAACAAGAAAACTTAGGCATAGAATCGACAGTCTGGCAACTGAACAAGAAGAGCATAAAATGAATCTATCGATGCCCGTTTCTAGCTTCGCTGCCATGGCTTTGGTTGGCTGATTTCCCGATTTTGAAAGAATATTTTCAGGTGCCCGCGCATTGCGCGGTTCAGGTGCAGATAGTTTGGTGCGGAGCACCGTACCCCTTTGTTCGCGGCCTTGAGGTGCCCGTGGATGAGTGCCCCGTGTAGTGCCCGTAGCGCGTGACCCTTCTTGTGCCCGTGGTCCGCTTTTCCTTTTCTTATCTAAAGCACATGTACAACAGAACTTTACAGTAGTACAGTACAAAAAAAAGGGCGGACACGAACGCTAACGCTGACGACTAACGAACCACGTACTCACGTATGTCATACCTCCGATTCTCATTTTTATTTCTTTACTGGTCTCTTTGGGGGTTGGAAAGAGCCAAACAGACGAGGTTTCATTCAAATCGGCCTGTATAAGCCCCTAAAAAAGAGCTCCCAAAGATGATTTTTTTTAAGGAGCTACGCGACGTCGCGCTTTTAAAATAATAGCTCTAATATAGTAAATACACACTGCGAAATAAAATATTCTGCGCGAATTCAAGCTTAGCTAACCTTTCGCAACCCGCGAGGCGCGTGATAGCTCCCGATAAAGCCGCTGCC
>Ga0307931_1000325_pt1 | contig 28590 bp, 28 predicted proteins | sample OrgLakmetageno47_FD_201816 | JGI IMG/M metagenome (GOLD analysis project Ga0307931, IMG submission 201816) | Saline water microbial communities from Organic Lake, Antarctica - #47 | ecosystem: Environmental > Aquatic > Non-marine Saline and Alkaline > Saline | place: Antarctica: Organic Lake...
TATCTAAGTGGAACTTAGGTGAAGATCAGCTAGCTTTGCTCTTGGTGAATTTCATGACTAGTGCAGGACTCGGGGCCACGGTTGCTCAGGTAAATGAATCACCCTCTTTTGCTGTCAACCTTTTGTCTTTCAAAAAGATGGGTTGGTAAATTTCTCGCCTCTACCTGCCTCACTAGAGTACCTTTTCTGTTTTTATTTACCTGAAGAATAATTTTTGGGTGTGTTTGCAGCTTCTCGAACGACTGCCTTTGGGGAGGGGGAGAGGGGGTGTTGTGATTAGGTGGTGTCGGTCTGCCATGCTAACATACTTCTAGGCGACCTTCGTGTAGCCCTTCTGCGTGCTCCCACAGAACTAGGTGCGCGGCCACTCCGATGCTAAAGAATTCATGAAGTGTCAGGTTGGATCTCTTGTACGGCCCCTTTGATTGTCAGCGTAGCTCCCAGGAAGGAGTGCAGAAAACGAGCACTGTGCTCCATTCATGAGAATTTCTTACCTGAATCAGTTTGATGTCCAAACGCGAGCTCGTTTCTTGCTGCGGGCTTTGACTTATTTATCAGTGCACCCTTATTGAGTAGCCATTCCTCTTTATTAGTTTAAGGGGATTTACCCGCAAAGTGGTTGTCCCATCTCGATTAGCCATTAGCGGATAGCGATAAACGATAAACGGTGGCAGTGGCATGTGCATGTGGCATGTCGAAGGGCTGTCTATCGAAGGACTAAGGACTAGCCCGCTTTGACACATAACACTAAAAGCCCGGTAAGATAAACCTTCTATAAGTGTACTACGCAACCTCTTGGGGGCTTTAAAATAGGTCCGCTAATCCGCTAACACCAAAATTAACAAGAAAGACTATGCAAAGACCACACGCCCCACTGAAAGAGCAAGCGTAATCATCAACAGGTTCAATGCAATGCCAAAGAAGTCCACCTCGAAATTATCACAATAAAAATGGATGAGCCGCAGTGAAATTCATTTAACGCTGCGCTCTGAATACTTGGCTCAAAGGCAGGCTTTTGTGATGCTGCACTCTGCTTCCTTAACGAGGTGGGTGCACTTCTCAAAACTTTTCAATCGTCTGCATTATTTTCTATTCAACCTGCTGGCTTCTAGATTGAGTGAGGGCCGATGTAGCCAGCATTATCTCATCGTATGATCAGTCTGAATGGATTCGGTACGCATTCCGCGAGTTTTGAAAAAGCTGTGTCGAAGAGTGAAGCTGCCGATGTGCTAAACACGCCTCCTCAAGGCGAGAAAAAGCAGAAGCCATGGCAGGCAGACGCTCTCGCTGCAAGTTCACCTGTTAAAAACAAGAAATAAGAGCATTACCACGCAGCAGCAGTGTTCAGCTGTCTATAAACTCTGGATTGCGGTAGCAATAAATATAGGATGAGAGGATAAGGATTCCAAAAAGAATGGTTCAAGGTACAAAGTAAGATACAATCCCAAGGCCGCAGTTTGGACGCAGCACCTAGCAAGAGCACTTCTTCTAGAAATAGGTATCTAATGTGAGCTCATTACCACGGCCAAGACATTGAAGGTCGACCCGCCAATTACAAAGCATCCACTTTCGAGTCGATTCGTGTTCAAGTTCAATCCGCAATTCTCGCTACTCGTGAGCGCAGAGATTCGATGAAGTCCGCAGCAGCGAGGTAGCCACTACAGAGTTCATTCATATCATCACGGAGGTCCTCTATGAGGCTTTAAATCAAGGGTAACCTTCGAGGCGTCAAGTATTAGACCTGCAGCTCGTCAACTCGCGCCACCACATCTTGCCAAATCGAAGTAATTTCACTTCGATCCGGGAAATACCCAAAAAAGATTTGTGAAGTTTTGGCAAACTTCGATAATCGAAGTTATTTCGATTTCAGTTTCGGGAAAGACTTACTCTAAGTCACAACGTCACAACTCGCGGATTCCTTCGCTCTGAATATTATGTTAGGGTGAGCCCAGAATTCGTGCGTTTGCGATGTACTATATGTGGGCAAGCGGCAAGCGACCAAGCGGATAAACGTGAACAATGCACAAAAAATGTCGAGCTTCCTGAAGCCAGAGGTGTTAGTCCAGGCAGCTGCCATCGATGCTTCAGCTGCAGTACGATTCGTGCCTAACGGTCCTGATACGGTGAGTTCTTTGGAAGTTCTCCCAGTATCGATATTTTTTTCTAGCTAGGTTGATAAACTTAATGAAATTCAGCAGCTTAACCGTTTCACTGCATGCACCTTACAGCTCGTCGTCGCGAGGCGTGGCTCAATTGAAGCATGGTCAGACGATTCTACCAGTAAAAATCTGTCCTGCTCTTCGAAATTTCAAGCATTTGACCATCATGAGCATATCAAGGCTCTGATTCCTTTCGGGCTATTGGATGGGAGCAAAGCTTTGCTTGTTTTTACGCACAGCCTCAAGTGGGTCATTTGCAGCCTTAACCAGCACAAAAATAATCTTCAGATTGATTTAGATGGAAGATTAAGTATCAATTTAGCCTCTCTACCAGATTGTGTCGGCAATCCTTTCCCGGACAGGGTGCACAACTTCATTATTTCGGATGCTTCTTCTCACGAAAGTTGTAATTCGGCAACCAGAGTAGCTGTTTGGGCATGGTCCGGCATCATATCCCTCTTCGAAATCGACGTCAGCAAGGATAGGTACGAAATTTCGACAACGGTGGTGCATATCCCTATTCCTGTGGATTGGGGCGTTGGGAAATCTGATGCCACGGCCCTAGCTGTTGTGGAGCAAGCCGCGTCTGAAGCCACCTACACGAGCACTTTCAGTAATGCTGGATTTTCTGGTCGACTTTCAAGCACTAATGCAAGCAACGTAGATGCTGGCCTGACGAAACCACTGAATGATTGCCAAATTTGTCGTCTTGCGGTCGCCAATAAACCATCACCACTCGAAGGAAGCCTAGCCGTTGTTGTTCTATATACTGAAGGGTCTTTAGCTGTCGATTATACCGACGGAGGGTTCCTAAAATCCTCTCCTGGTCCATGTCACCTGCAGTGCACTTTATACGATGGCAAAGCAGCAGCAAGTCTAGAGAGCGTCTTCTCAGTGGAAAATCTTCACTCTTCAACACATGTCTCTATTCTTGGGTTTGATGCCCACGGACCAATAGTTCTATGTGTGTCTGACCTCGAAATATTCTTGATAAACGGGTCAGGGTTTATTTTTCGTCAAGAAAGGACACAGCTTCGACTAGAAAGCTTGATTTCACTTCGACGAATCAGAACAATGAGCCCAACTCAATATCTTCTCGCCAGCAATCGTGGAACTTTTGAGATACTCTCCTTTGAATACGAGCCTCCTGCTAGTGTGTCATCCCCGAAAATTGTGTGCATCTCTGATGTGCGAAGTGCTGCCAGTAAATCTCAGGTCATGTCTTGTGTCGATATTATAAACATATCATCAACATCTTGTCTTCTAATCGTGGTCGATTTGGATGGGCAAGTCTCTTTAGCAAGTTTGAATATGTACACACCTCGACATATCACCATGGATGTCTTGGATGACAATCCATTTCGCTCTCAATTTCTCTCTACATTGATCGACATTGTACCATTGCCGTCTGTACCAAGCTGCACATTGCCTCGCACTCCTTTTCTCTTTACTGACTCCAAGACTAAATCCGAGAGTGAAGATGGTCCAGTCTTGAGCATAAAGCATTGTCCGCCAAGACTAATTGTTTGTGGGGGGAGTGGAAAGAATTCGTTTAATGTTATGGAGAAAGGATGGCCTCTACGCGTCATGGACTTGAATTCTTGTGATATTGGCTTGGGGGCAGGTTATCGCATGCATCATATATCGCAGAGTAAGTCAAAATCACTCCTCTTCTTCGAGCAGCAGGAAGGCCTACAAAGCCTCATGGAACTGAGTCACACTAATGATACAATTGAAGCATTGGCCATGGACATTCAAGAGACAGCTCTGGACCATAAACTTGAGCGCACTCTAGGTCTGCATCAAATAACATTGCCTCAATTGAGTGATGCGTCAGAGTCACACCCTCTGGTGGTAGTTCTGCATTCGACAAACTATCGTGTACGAGTTCTTTCCGAAGACTGCTCTCAATTGCTTACAGAGTGGGACCCTTCTGATGTTTTACTCGGTGTACAAGGACTGGTGGCAGTAAGTGTGCCGGTACTTTCTGCCTGCATCCATGGGGGTGCGTCTACGTTTCTTTTGACCGTAGCGGTCACGAAAACTGATGGTAGCTGCGAATTATGCATCCTGGGTCTCGGACTTATGAGCAACCAACAAAACGACAAGCTGTCGATAAGACTCGTTACGAATTTCCCAACAACCATAGCTGTGTCATCTCTAACGATGTACGACTTAGCTCAGTCAGTCGGTCTTGAACGTCAGCGACGAGCGCTTATCGCGTTTTCCTCGTGGGATGCCACAGATCCACCTCATGTCACGTTTGTGGTAGCTGAGGGACTGCCGTTTGCGCTATCACATAGTCAGCTTCAAACGGAAAGTATATCAATGTCAGTCGTTTTCGACTCTAACGTACCGCTGCCCACATCTCCTTTCAACCCACCCAGTCCTTCAAGCTATGAACCACCACTGATATCATCGATTACATTTTTGGCTCTATCACCGCTATTTGATAGTGCAAACTGTGACTTTGAAAATCCTAGCTTGGTTGTTGGACTCACAGATGGCCGTCTTCTCGTTATGGATTGGTCACTTGAAACCTCGGACAGTGCCTCGTCGATGGTTGTCGTCTTGCGGGAAATAGTTGTATTGGAGGTTGGTAGGCAGCCAATCGAGAGGCTCATTCCAGTGGATCTCGGGCAGCACGACGAATTCAGAGCTAACTCAAAATATTTTCATTTTGCACTGATTGCGCATTCTTATGACGTTGACGTAGTACTGAGTTGTTCATCTCCTCGAGAACCACTTCCATATCAAACACGGCCTGCGCTTAAGGATTGCGTTCAAGTAAATGCAATTGTTTTGATTTTTGGTGAAGAAACCTCTGAAATGCGTGATACCCGTCGAGATCTTTGTGCTGTTAGCTTGAAGAGTGATGATAATGCTGCTGATTTTGATTTAGACTTGGTATGGCAGGATGATCTTGGCCGGATAACATTGGGATCTCTTCACGTTACTCAAATTGCAAGACCACCGAAAGTCATTAGCACCTCGGGAAGAAGAAACTCTTTAGAACATGGCTTACAGCAGCCCGGTTATATCCACCGGAAGTGTCAAAATACATTGACAAATAAAGTCTCCCATCTACTCTATTTGCCAAACTTAAATGCTTTGCTGGTGGCGAGCACTGAGAGTGTCACCGAAAAATGCTCATTATCTATTCTTGATACTTCAACCGGTAGTACGGCATTTAAGGAACTATGGCAACAAAATCTAGCCACAGAAATGTTTACGACAGCAATATCACTTGCATGTGCACCTTCTTGGGACGCCACAGAAGGCACTGCTTCTAACAATGACGGCACCCGCGTTGATGTGGTTGCCATAGCTTCAATTATGAGAGAAACGGCACCGCCATCAGACCCAGATTCAAATCAGTCACAAGTCGCAATCCTCGAATTCAGACGCCCTCGTGGAGCTGATAGCGCTATAGCTATGGAATGCCTTGGTGCAGTAAGGATTAGTGGGACGTGCTTTGGGCTTGGACTAGTGCAGTCTCGTCTTGGTAATGACGGCTCAGCTGTTGCGGCCACAGTGGACACTGAGCTTGTTGTGCTTGTTTGGGCATGCCAGCATCACCTGAAACAAAATAAAGTGAGCAAGTCTACAAAATGGAGATTGCAAGTTGAAGACAGAGCTTCGTCCCCAAATGGTGGAGTTTTTACTTCCTTGTCAGCGCTAGGAAGCTACACTGCGGTTGCAGAGCTTCAAGCCTCGGTGCTTGTCTTTCGCTGGAGCGGTGCACACTTAGAAGGAGAGCAATCAGCCGGGCGACTGGTTCTTGTCGCTAGATGTTTAGCCCCTGTCCTTAGCTCGTCAATTTTATTGGTGTCCGCAGCAACGCCTGCTGCCCTGCCGGAATCTAAGATGAACAGCGTGTTGGAAGATGCTATGGAGCTTACTTCTCTGAGAGTCATTGTGGCAGATGCCCGGCGCGCTGGTGTCACATGTTTGCGAGTCGCCCCTCTCTCACAGGCCCACGTGAATGCAGGCGCCCGCACCCTGCCTCCTGTCGCTGTGGCTCCTGAAGTAAGCGAATTTTATCCTAGACGAAGCCATAAAGGTTATCTGAACTCCACACCCAGTGATGACGCAGTTGCTGAGCTCACAGTAGAGAAGGCGGTCGATGCAGTTTCGTCTGAATCCGTATCATTGTTAAGAAGAGCTGATTCAGGAAGCTTTTTTTCTCTCGGGTGCCGCGGCACTATCACTTCATTTCACTCTACGGAAAAGTAATAATCTCATATTTCTTCACGTTTGAAGCTTCTCCCATAAGCAGCCCCACTTGATCATTCACCATTTCAATGTTCAAAAAGAGTACACGAAACACAATTTGATTGCTGCTCTTGGATTGGATAGGACTATGTTCCGGAGTAGCGAAGTGAAATCCATGCAGCACACTAGAGAACACGAGAACTTGTTAAATATCCCTCGCTGGATTGCTTAAGGTATTTCCTTTTTCAGTAGAGCCACGGTATATCCTGGTTAATGGGCATATCTCTCGTGTTATGGCGCGCCCGCGCTACATACTTCATGTTTCAATCCTAATGTCTATGCATAAAAACGACATGCGACATGCGAGGGGAAATACGTTCGTAAAATCTTAAAACAATTATCTAAACTCATTTGGACGCACCATTAACTTCGATATCAGGAATGATGAATAGGCGAGTGTGCGGCCGTGCACCTGCTTCCTGGCTCATGAGTGCTTGGTGCTTGCAAAGAAAAGGAAGAAAAGGAATGAATATGCAGTTCATCCCATTCAGTAAATACGTGCAGCTCAAAAGAAGAGTTTCCGACCACAGAGCAGGGGACTACAACGAAGTCCCTCAGGCGATCCAGAAGAAGAGTCGCCCATCCCCGAGCAATTGGTGACCCCATTTGCGTGCAAGCTTCTGTCTGAACAAGTCGAGTCTTTGGCTTCCGAAAAGCCAATGTTGTACTACAGAAGTAGAATGCAGAATGCCGTGAACCCTAATTTGGGACGCAAAAAGTTGCAAATCTTTTGGAGACCTTTTCTATTCTTGGTCCTCATTCCTTTGACACACACAAAAATGCTGTCTTCTAGAGGTGGAAGATGCCTTCGCTCGGTGCGTCGCTTTACGTCAACTCGACTAGCACAATCCAGAATGGCCTCAGATGGCTCATTAGTTCGAATGTCAGCCGAAGTGGCTGATTCTCTAGCCGCTGGCCGTCCGTGCGTAGCCCTTGAGTCCACCATTGTTGCTCACGGGATGCCTTGGCCGCAAAATTATGAAGCAGCATTAGCAGTTGAGGCGAAGGTAAATCGTGCCTAGCTTAATCAAAGATTATTATCCCTATTGATATCCAAGTTTCTTAGGTCAATTCTTGAGTCAAACGCTAGCTAGGTATATCTTCTTCGTTGAAGTACCGATTACCATCGTAGGTTATGCTGGCTCAATCCGTTAGGTGCGAGAATATGGAGCTGTACCCGCTACGGTGGGTGTCCTTCAAGGGACTCCTGTCGTTGGCATGAGCAATGAAGAGCTCGAAGCTTTTGCGCGGCGCGGTCCTGAGGTTGCCAAGTGCTCGACGCGGGAGTTGCCGCTCGTGATGGCCACCCAACGCGACGGCGCCACCACAGTGGCGGCCACTGCGAGGTTAGCAGCCTCCGTGGGAGTTGAGGTCTTCGTCACGGGCGGGTGTGGCGGCGTGCACCGAGGTGGCGAGTCGTCGTGGGACGTGAGCGCTGACCTCGTGGAACTTAGCAAAGTGCCCGTGCTTGTGGTGCGTGATGAGACAAGAGGAGATTCGGCTAAAACAGCAGCTCGGGATCGAAGACAAAAGAAAGAAAGAATCAGAAAGCGAATTCAATAAGTGGGCACCCAAGAGTGCAAAAAAGAAGCAGATTGAAGGGACCATAGGATGTTGACTCGTCGTCGATTTACTCATTGTGTGTTGTATTCATAGGTCTGCGCTGGGATCAAGTCCATTTTGGACATTGGGCGCACGCTCGAGTACCTGGAGACCATGGGAGTGCCTGTAGTGGCATACGGTAAGAAAGGGAAGATACGATCTTTGCAGCAACTATCACCAAGTTTTTGCTGCAAATATGATGTAGTTGGTGCTTATGGCTCTATTGAAGTTCTCGCGTATTGTACAAGCACTTTTCCTCCTTCACGCGAGGAGTGTTATTCAGTAGTATGCGATGGGAGCTATTTGACCTTTCAACTCCAGAGTGTCCTCCATTTATTGCAGCCCCCACCCTCCCTCTCCTTTTAATTCGAACCAGCCCTCTACTTTATATCTTTTCGTTGACTTCTTTGTATTTGTTGTTCCTTAGCATCTCCCGTGCACCTCATTTGTTGCTCTTTTGCATCTCCCGTGCACCTCATTCGTCCTCTCTGCTTCATGTGGCAGGCACGAACGACTTTCCGGCATTTTTCTCCCCCACTTCCGGTTTGCGCGCACCCGCCCGGCTCGACTCACCTGTGCTGGTGGCCAAGCATTTTGCGGCCTCGAGGCAGCTGGCATTGCAAGCAGGCACACTTCTAGCGATCCCAAATCCTAACCCTGCCGCCGCAGCTGAAGTTGAAGCAGCCATTCATGGTAAGCGAAGACATGAACCTATGACCTATGAAATACGTCGAAGATTAGTTGCGGTTACCATGGATAACGATTTGTTCTAGCTCTATGCAATCGCTTGTCTGACTGAATCTCTTTCGTTTTTTCGTATTCAAATATGCTAGAAATGCTTATTCAAAAGCTTTCACGTATATTTTTAACGTTTATGCCTGTATTGCATTATCTGTTTGCTCTTTAAAAAGGAGCGCTGAAGGCTGCATCCGAAAAAGGTGTGAGCGGTGCAGCCATCACACCCTTTGTGCTGAAACATGTGGCGGACACGACGGGTGGAGCATCGCTAGAGTCCAACATTGCGCTGGTGTTGAACAACGCGAGAGTGGGCGCAGAAGTAGCCATTGAACTCGCCAAAATGAGACGCGTAGAGGGAACATCAAGACCATCGAAATAGCCACTGCCGCTGAACATGCGTCGATTTTTGTTGTAGATCGTGCATGGTTTTTATTTCTCTTTGACGAACGCAGCGCCTCTCTAAAATTCTTGACTTGCCCATATCCGAACAAAAGCCGCGTACAGCGTACATGTATATGCAAATACAGATATAGATCTCAGGTTATTCGAGCGCCAATATGCGGCATAGCGAGCTCTCAACTGGTTTTCAAAGAAGCGAAATGTACGCTCCCTCGCTGGGCCTGAGCTCCTTCTCGCTATTAACTATTAATAGGCCCGGAATAGCTGAATCCTAACTCCACATCTAAATCCAGATCCAAGCATATAGCTAATGCGCAGTACGAGTACGAATTTCGATTTTTAATTGCACGTCCAAAAACGAATTCTAGAAGAAAGAAGAATTAGCAGGTCCTCCTAATTTCTGTACTATTAACCAGGTCTAAGCAAAACTTCCATTTTTTGCTTGAATATTTAAGCACAGCATTCCTGTAGCAGGCATGGCTATTTGAAGCAGTTTCCCCCTCCAAATTCGGTGACTAGAGGAGCATTCACAGGGCAGAGGGTGGCAATTGCTCCTAATGGAGACCAGGGTCCAGACGTTGGTGCGCAGCAAGCACGTCTCTTGCCGGGCAGTGAGGTACCGAGTTGTGAATGATGGCGGCAGTGCCATTCACTTGCGTGTACTGCAAGTTCAGCGTGAAGAGGTCGCTGCACTTCCGAAAGCTCTCCACAGCGCCGTACACGTGCGTGTAATCCAGCTTGCAGTAACTTAAGTCAGGACAATGCTCAAACGCTTCCACGTCGCCAGTTACTTTCGTGTCAGAAAGCAGTACGGTTTGAAGCTCAGGGCACTTCTTTAATGACGCTATGCTGCCAACCACCTTGCTTCGGCTGAGGTTCAAACGCCGCAAGGAACGCATGCCTTCTAACTCTTTCAGAGAACCTTTAATGCGCGTGTCGTGAAGCACCAAAGTACGAAGGCCAGTACATGATGCCAAAGCGCTCAAGTCACCTTTCAATTTGGTTGTGTTTACTAGCTTGAGTACGCTGAGTCGGGCTGTGAGCACGGAAGGCCCGAGTTCGTTGAGGCGCAAAGTTCGCAGTAGCGAAGGAGTTTCGCCGTTGAGTTCAAGCAAAGCGCCCGAGGCCGTATACACAATACCTGGCCATGGATCCACATCATCTCGCCACGTCATAGTTGGGCTGTCGACGTCAAACTTCGTGGCTACGATGGTTAACAATTGGGTACGAGGATCTACGCACTCCTCCTGAGGCAAGGCCAGCTCGTCATGTTCTTCATCGGAAGCAGCAGCCATTACACTCTTTGTCTATGTAGGCAGTCCCCGCGCAATGAAAAATCAAGCAGAAAAGACTTCTACTGTCGGCTTAGTCTGGGTCTTCAACGAATATCACAACTGTAGAAGTTCAATGAGTTATACGCGTAGTTCCATCAATTCAGGTGTTCCCAACATCTTCTCAATACATGAGCTCATGAGCTGATTATTGAAAAATGATTTGCTGACTGGTTAGATTGATGCCAACAATATCTTCGCTCTCGAAACCCTTAGAATAGTTTACGAATGGGCCTTTAATCTACTCGGCCTGCGGCAGCAACAACTTTTAACATCTCAACGTTCTAGCTAGTTTCTAGCTAAGTAGTTATACTACTGCATACATACTGCATACTATACTCTATACTCTATACTCTATACTACAGTACATACTACAGTACTGTATGTGTACGCTACAATCGTACAACGTAAAACCCACGAATTCGACTCATGGCTAGCTAGGCGTTGATTGTTCCAACTCGCAACTCTTACTTGCTGGCTTGCTGGGCACTCGGGGCATAGCACGAGGCTACCACACATCCTATCATCCTAGATAGAGCTAAACCTATTCTGCAGAAGTGAGTAAGAGCATTGGATTCGCGCAGCATGGCGGAGAAGGAAAAGGCCATGAAAGGTTAGTGTTGATGTGTATGTACTATACGAAGTGATATACTGAGACAGAGCACAATAAGCAAAAGAAAGCTTACGAATAGCGTAGCTGTCATTATTATTTTTGCGTCATCACTGCCTTCTTTTCTTTTGCTGTTATCCACGCAGGCATGACGACCGCTGCGAATGAAATGTAAGGAGTTTGTCTGTTGCTCCACATCAATCTGCATGGGAATATGCGTTACAAGTACCTATTGCATAGACCTAGCTTCAAGTAGATCACTAGCTTGGCTGAGTTTTTTTAAACTCAAAGACCCTCGAATGATTCTACAGGTGGCGCGAGCGGGTGCGCAAAGAAGACAAAGTTTTACGGGGGCGAGTGCCACCTCCCTTTAACCTGAACCCGAAAACGCTCTGGGCTGCGCCGGTGCCGTCCGTCAAGCATGATCCGCGGCTCGCACGCGGCGATTGCTCCGAGGAAGTATTTGCACGCTACGACGCTGATAACAACGGGCACATGGACGTAAGTGAAACAACAATGAAGCCCTTGAAACCGCACTTTCAGTAGGCGCTGCAGTTTTCCTCTCGAGCTATGCTTCTGAAGCTAGTCAGCTTCACCTTTCCTTTCACTTTTCTCGTCGATTTTCCTAAACTGCTCCCTCCGCGTTTGTTTCTCGTTCATTCTGAATTTTTAAAAATCACCGTCAGATTCGTGAGCTGAAAACGGCGCTCCGCGATTTGCACGTCAACGTTTCCGACGAAAATGCCGCCAAACTCCAAAGGGAAATTGACGTGAATGGCGATGGGATCGTGTCCATTCCGGAAGTGACGGATTGGTGGAAGAAAAAGCAAGAGAAGATGAACGAGAAACTGTACAAAGACCCCACGGCCGAATGGGGCAACGCGCCGGGAACCACCAGCCGAGAGGTAATGTCGAAAAAAATGACCTTCACTTCGGGCTTGAACTATACTTCAGTGATGCACATGCAGCTCAAAGTAGAGCCTCTTATAAACGTCTTCTTCGCGAGAAGTTTAGTCATTGGAGGCTGCTTGCGAGCATTCCTTAATTTACACGTCTTTGTACTTTGATATGTTCATTCAGGTCATGTTCATTATTTGGCCACACATGTGTGTTTGTGTGTGCTTTTATGTGCGCGTACACTCTATCTTTTTTTTTTGCGCTGAGCAATGATAACGAGTGTAACTTCTCGTATTGTTGTTGCACCGATCACAGGTGGGGTGGTTCATTGCGCGGCGGCAGGAGCTCTGCAAAGTGCGCGCAGCCAATCAGGCCAAGTGGCGCACGCCCAAGGTCTCCTGCGACGAAACTTTGTACTCCACGGAATACGTGAAGTTTGCCGGGAAAAGCCCTTTCTCAAACAAACAAGCAGCAGGCAGTGACGCCAAATGATGATGCGTCACTGAACGTTTTTCTTTCGTTTCATTGTTCTATAGCAGCTTAATTCTTTCGTTGTGTACATTCTCATTTAGTACATAGTACTGGCGTCTGGATTCTTTTACAGTACAAGAACAAGAACAAATTATAGAATGGACCTGGAAGCTTGGCTTATGGCTTATGGGTTCTAATACCATCTAGGAGTAGGGGCGATGGCTCTGAATTCTAGTTCAAATAAAACTACCCCACTCTAGTATATATGCGAGGCATAAATATCTGGCTTTTACGGACCGAGGTGCGAAAATGCGAAAACGAGAGAAATACACGGGGCTCTAGGTAGGCTAGACGCTAGACCAATCCATTTCAGTCGGATAGAGCCCGGGCTAGTTCCGCTTCTAAACGCACCGCCCTTATTATCTTTATCGCCTTCATCCAGGCATCCAGGTAAGGTAATCGGTTTTTAACAGTCGTGGTCTATGAATTGACTCAAGATAGCAGCCGTGTCTTGGTCGATATCTGGAGCACCCACCACCCCAGCTGAACGAGTTCGAATTGCTTTGCCCCATTTGCCCTTCTTGGGGAGCGTAAATTGGTCGGTCAAAATGCCAAACTCTAGCCCGTGCGCGGCACGTTCCACGGACTGCGCACCGCCTTCAAACTGATGGTTGGTGTTGGGTTGAAGTGAATTCGGGTGCTGGTGGTCGTGGCTGTCAGGACGCTGATGATGGTGGCGGTAGTGGTGCGACAGCTTGTGCAGATGAGGATTGTTCGGGTTGGAAGTACTGTGATGCCACAAAGCGGCTCCTTGCGCTGACGCTACGAGCGCTCGGCTGAGAGGCAGAACTGCAATAGGCACGAGCCAAGTGCGCTCAAAAGCATCAGGCGCAAGCTCTAGTGAGGCTCCTTTGGTAGTTTCACTCTTGGTCGCAGCGAGCGGCAAGCAAGAAAGCGCTGGCAACAAGCCTGGTTTGCAGTCGGGATTTTGGCTACTACTACTCAAGGTGCCACCGCTGCTGCTGTCTACACCTCTGTCAGAAAAAGATGAAGAAGCAAGCGCGAGCTGCTCTGGATGCACCATCGCTAAAGTGCAAGACCATTTCAAGGCTCCGTCAAGGGCGTCAATGGCGAGCTGAGGATCGGGCAAAGGCCGCTTGCGGTGCACGGTCTTGACGAACTAAACGTTGAAGCATGAACATCAAAACAAAGGAAGTAAACATAGGAAGTTACAATCCCTCTGGATAAACAATATTTTACATAAATTACATTTTGCTGATAAATCCAAGTTGTCACTGAAAAAATCTTTCTTCCTTTTATCATCGCACCTTCACGTGCTCTACCCGCTTGCCATCTGGTGTCTTGGTGACCCACTCTTTCCGGGTGTGGCTGCTGCTGCCGTGATTGGTCCCTTTCCGCAGCAGAGGGCCTGACGACAGCTGCCGCTCAAAGAACCCCAGAAAACGACGCCAGCGGCGCTCCGTCAAATCACCCGGCAAAATGTGTCCAGCAGCAGCAGCTTCTTCAACACCAATACTACTGGCTGTTGCTGCATGTGCTCCTGATGAAGCTTCGGTCTCTGCTCCTGCTGCTGACGTTCTTTCGGAGACTGGAACGCCCGATGCGCTTGCAGCGGCAGCATTCAAAGAAGAAGTGTTTCTTGAGAGGTGTATGGATGCGTTGGTGTGGCGAAGAAGGCCCGAGCAACGGCGCGACACTCCATCGGCGACGAGGTCTAAGGTGTGCGGCAGCTGTAGCAACAAGAGGGGGAATGGAGGGGAGAGAGGCCATAAAAGGAAGCATATAACCATAAGATGGCAAAGAGGCAGATTGAGTGCAAGGGATTCACGACAAACAGTAATCGAGAGAGTATGTACTTAAATTCACTGGCCCTGCAGCTCAGCTGACTAACCTGAGCCGTAGCTGGGACATCCGCTAGAAATTGTGCCCATGCATCGCCGCTGAATGCTGACACCATTTGTGGGCTAGATTTTTTAGGCACTAGTGCCTTAGTATCAACAGCAGCAGCACTTGCAGCAGCATGCGCTGCATTATCTTCGGGGTTGAACCAATTAGATGGTTCGAGCCACCAGGACGCGCCGGCCGGTTCCGTTAGAGCCAAATCACGCACCAGCGCCCTCGCCGCTGCTCCCAGCAAGCCGTGCAACCCTCCGAGGGTGGCTAGCACCGCGGGCGCTCCAACGTCGAAGGGCACGGGCAGAAGCATCGGCTCAGCTTGGACCCCACCTGGTGCTCCAACTGCTGCAGCTCTTGCAGTGGCGACGGCTGATGACGACGAAGAAAGTGCACGAGCCTGGCCTGCTTTGCGCGAGGGCAATTGCTTGCTGGTGGCAGCTCGCAGCGCAGGATCGAAATTCACGCCACAGTTGCCGGAAAGTGACCTATGCTTACTCCAGCTACTACTCTCTGTACTTCTACTGCTGCTGACACTGCTGCTATTGCTGTTGCTATTATCGTCTCTATTAACTTGCTTCAAGTCATAGTTGAGGCCTTCGAGCGACGTCAGCACGCCTTTTCGCCTCGGCAAACGAAGCGCCAGCTTCTTCAGGTGGTCTTCCCCGAAAAACAAGAGGGTTCCTGGCTCTACAAGCAACACGGCGCTCGTCGACTCAGGCATCCATTCTTCGCTGTGGCTGTCCAAAAAGTCAGCGGCCGTCAGGAGCCTGCGAAACGCTTGGCTCGCGCACAAGCTGCCCGTGCTGGTCTTGTGCATCCCTGTAGCGTAGCTGTGGCCTTCTTGGTTGAACTGGTTGTAGCGGGCCCGGTTGCAGTGTCGGCTCACGAAGGCTTGGCGAGGGCTCGCGTCCCGGCTCACGGCGCTGAAGAGCTGTACGGAAGGCGCAAAGTCTTTGGCCAAACGCTCCAAAGGCTCGCCATGACCCCTGATTGGGGGTCCAGGGCACCATCGGAAACACCATGAACAGGAATTATTTTGGTGATAGTTGTTTACAGTTTGAGCACCCATGATAGAAGCAGTTGTTTTAGTAGTAGGAAAAGAAATGCGGAAAATCAGGAGCAACTACGAATGGGCTATACCTGGCATGGAGCTGCGTAGTTGAGAAACTTACATGTGCGCAGGCGCGTTGTGCAAGATGGCCACCTTCGAACGCGGGCTTGCTGCGAGAGCTCGGTGCACTGTGGCGTGCAGCAAGTGAGCTCCGTGCGTGGCGGTGACTTGCTGGCTGCTCGCTTCCCGCAGCACGATCACAATGGCAGGCGGTGCCCAGGTGTCAACCGTTGGCGTGGGCGTGGGAGCTGGTGTGGGGACTGGCGACGGGCGATTAGCCATCTTTGCCACGAGCCCACGTAAGACGAACTGATACACGCCAATGCACCCCAGAAAGCCAAACATCAAGGCCACAGCAATTGTGAACATTCGTAACCGGCCAGAGTTGGCACCACCGCTACTTCCACATACAGCGTCATTATCATCGTTGCGCTCGCTTGCCACTCGGGATGATCGGTGCGTGCGGTCTCGATGATGGGTCGACGTACCCTTGCCAGGGCGAGTCAGGGCCTGCAGCCGCTTGTGGCGGCTTGATTGGCCATTGACTGAGAGGCTATCGAACGATTGAGACGCTGCCCAGCTCTTCGTTCGAGACTTAGGTGGTGAGCTCATGATGATATCGAGCCAATGCTTCTGCGAACCAAACTTCCTCAACTTCAGCGGACGCACGCAATGTTTTTAGGGAAAGGAATCAAGTGGGCTCTGGTCAAGCCGTCTATGAGCACTAGCACTTGCCTAGTGTAAACGGCTGAACAGTAGCAGTTTCTTTGTGTTGCAGCGGTGGCAACTAATGGAATTAGGAAAACATTTTGAGTACACAGGCAAGCGTGTCTTAATGTAGGTGCTAGCCGAGGCTCAAATCTGGAAACTAAGTATCGATGCTATCATCTGGTCATTTTGCCTCGGACTCCCTGACACTATTGCTTGCCGTAAGTAGCCCAAAGCCTAGCCTCTCTCCAGTTTCCAGTTACGTCTACAGTAGCTCATCACTCATCACTGAACCAGAGATCAGAGCATCAGAGCTCTTGACTTGGCTTGTGTGATGAGCTTTTCCTTCTTTTTCTTCTCAACACGTACGTCTCATTAACTCATCAACAACAAACGAACGGACTACTTTTTTGAAACAGAAGATGACTTCATAAAAATGCAGAAACGGCACTCATTCACTGGACGGTTTATCATAGCGATTGCCTTGAACTTATTTCTAATTGTAGCGTGCGTGTCAACTCCATTCTCTGTGGTGGTTGTAGGAGCTCTACGAGAAGAGCGTTGGATCAAACATCTTTTCTCAGAGACGCTTGAAGTCCCGAAGGGTCACTGGAACATACGCGTTGCAGATCACCTCGAACTCCAGGCTCTCCTCGAAGCCTCCGAGTTCCAACAAGCAAATGCTAGCATCCACAACAAGTCGTGGGTCGACCCTCCAATATTGTTTGTGACGAATTTGTTGGCCGATCCTAGGATACATGACGTACTTGTAGCGCACGCTAACACCGACTTACGTACGGGATTAGCAGTAGTAGATGAAGCGAACTCACTAGCCGATGTCGACTGCGCACGCTTTCGCTTCGTAATTCGCGTTGGGTATGCACATTATAGACGCGAGGAGCATTTAGGCAGCCCAGCTCGACGGCTTTGGTGGCAGCCATCCAATTCTTTGCTAGTGCCCCTAGGCACTCCTGATAGTTTCCCAAGTAGCCAGGAAGTGCCCCGCTCTTTGAGTGATCGGCCAGTGGCGCAGCGCTCATTTACAGCAGCGTACGCGGGGCGAGTGCAAAACGTGAACCGAAAGTTAGCCCTTGAAGGGCTGCGAAAGCTGCCAGGGTTAAGCTTGGTGCACGAACTAACTGAATCGCCGCCGCAAACACCACCCTCGCAAGGCTCGAACTCTACCATGCTTCCACGCACCCCTTCAAATCTCCGTCTTACAAGTGCACAGTACATAGCATGGCTCGCAGACTCAGCGCTGGCGCCATCTCCGCCCAGTAACCACCACCCAGAGTGCTACCGCACCTACGAAGCACTCGAAGCGGTACGGTCCACAGTGTTATAAATATGTAAGCCCCATCGTAGCTTTCTGAATGATAAATTTGAATGGTGGAGTCGATAGCACCGCATTCGATTGTTTACAACGTTTTCTTTGTGATTATTAACGACTTCTTCGCTTTTCGCGCAGGGCGCTCTTCCGGTGGTGGATTCGGACTACTATGCTACTTTGTGGGGCAGTGGGGCATATTTTCTAACGGTACAACCCAGCAAATGGGACATAATGAGTGCGATACATGCACTGGACCCTAAAAGAAAATCGACGATGACAAGCGGTATCAACAAAGGTGTATAAGTAAAGACATTAGCAATCCTACAGAAGGAATCACAACTGGAGATACAGCAAAAATGGATTAAAGCTAGAAAACTGTTGTCAAACTCCCATTCTGCTAAAAGAACCACTCGCCTTGCCGTTTATTTTGATGCTCAGCACTATACTTTATCCAGGGGGTTCTTCAAAGGAGAATACAGGCAGGCCAAAGCATAGCATACCAGCGCACACAGAATCGCATGAGCAGTTGTCCCCCGCTGCTCTGGAGGCACTGGAGCAGCGACGGATAAAAGCTGTGAAGTGGTGGCGTCGTCTGCGTGATGAGGTTCGCATACGTGCTGTAGAATCTTATCTACAGCTAACAATATTATTTAAGCATTGAGCATATTTTTTCCACAAAATCAAATTTCAGTAGCGATACCAGGACAGCATATCTCTTTTAATCAGTGATTGTTTCTGTCTTTTTTGAGGTTCTTAATCCTTTCGTTGTGAGCAGGTGCTGCCCCGCCAAGTAGCCAATCTCGTGCGGTATACTTCTCTCGAGCGCAACGTTTCAACAACAGCACCCACAACCAACGCATTCAATAGTGTTTTGCGCGCACCCAATGAAATGAGTGGCATCGACATGGGGTACTTGAGCAATGTGGACGGGAACTACAGCATTGAAGGCACAACGAGCAACGACAAAAGCTGTGACAGTGGAGTTGTGGGAGATGCCACATTCAAAGCCTTAACTTGGTCGCTTGGTCTAGGCGATGTCGTAATAACGGGTGGGAGCTTAGGGTCGACCCTGGCGGTGGCAGAACCACTCCTTCGTGGTACGGGTAGTCGCAGTTTAGTACATGTAGTGGGACCGTGGCAACAAATCCCTTATGACCAGAGCAGCGATGATAGGGATGAAACCATTGATTTAGTACGAGCAGCAGCAACAAGTGCAGCTGCGGCGTGGAACTTTGAGGGTGGTGACGTCAGTGGTCGCACGTTCACAGCAGCAGAGAAGCAATTGAACCGCGTGAAGCCGTGCGGTGGCGGTTTACCGGGGCGGGTTCGCTTCAAAGGAGATGCTGCAGAGCCAATCTCATACACTGAAGTAGCCGTGGACCCGAGTAGTGCTGGAAGTCAGGGTTCTTCCATTGTTGTAAAAGATCGTAGGGAGGTCTTCTCTGCGTCAACGTTGGCTGCAGCCTCTTTCGTGAACTCAACCTTGGGCGTGGTGTGGCTAGAGGAAGAGTGTGCCCCTGGTGCCACGTCTGAAACGCTCATCGATGCACTTAATGCTTGGTGGCCACGCCTCAAGCGTGGCGGGGCTTTGGCTGGCTCAAACTTCGTTGGCACACTTGTAAGTTCGGGACGTTTGATGGAATTTGGATCTTCAGCTCGCGTCACGATGGGTGGTAGTGCTTTTTCCGTGGCAGCGAACGCAAATATGGTGGTGGCAGATACAATTGGGCGGTGGGCGTCGGCAGTTGAGGGCGCGCGGCTAGAGGTGTCGACGAGCTACGACGCAACTTACTACTTTGGGCCCTCGTGGAGAATCTACCGGCCTCAAGAATGAATTTCTGCGTCGTTCTTGTTCAGATTTTGCCCGCTAATGGACATGGAATTTAATAGCATTTAGCCTTCGTGCTTGGAGCTTGGGGCCTGAGCGCGAGACGACAAATAAACAACGCCCCGCATTTGCCATTTGCGCTTACATGTACCGATTCGCCAGATAGATACACCGCCCTTTGGAATGACTTTAGAACGACTTCGGTCTTTGGTCTTTAGAACGAAGTTCCATAACCAGGGCGCTAAAAACTATAGATCAAAGCAGCTGAGATACCGAGATATGAGATATCCCCCAATCCCCGTTGACTAACAAACCAACTAAAGACCAACTGGAAGCTAAAGGGGATGCACTTCTGAAATATCACCTTTATTGGCCATAGCATATGCAAATCGAGGCGGGATTCCCCCTAACCGAGCTCATATACGGTCTTACCAATGTGGCCCGATATGTTTGACAATAACAATATCGAGGGGGAATCCCGATACCAAGAAGCACGATATTCTATTGAATTTGGGGCCTAAAATGGACCAAAATCGCTCGAAATTTGCAGCGCAGCCGAGCCGCACTGGCTTTGCTAGATGAGCACCAAAAAGAAATAATGGTAACCAACGGACTAATTTTCCGTGGTTTTACGTCGTGGCCCTATCGGGTATACCAAATACGGCTTATCTGTGCATTGATTAGATTAGATTATACTCCCCCAGTGTAAAGAAAGACAAGAGCAGAAATAACACGCTCTCAGAGGTGATCTGTATTTGCACTTGTGGCATGTATCTGCGCGTTCCAGAAGGCTCTATCTAGCGTCTTCCCTCCGAACAATTCGGCGGGGTCTGAGTGCCCAATGTGTTTCACGTCCCAAGTACACAAGGAATTTCTCCGGGCTATTTTTTGCCCCAGAAGGGCACCGGCTCAATGTTCTTGTCAGGCGGCGGGCGCCAGCCGCTCTCATCATCGCCTGTCCTCTTTGTTGCTGCATATGGCCAATTATGGATCACGTCGCCGTATGGTGCGGCTTAGCGCCGTCTACCATCGGTGATTCTTTCTCCAGCCCTGTGCGTCAGTACTTCACGAGGCCGTTCAAAGAGTCGGTTGTGTTCAAGCTCGGACTCAAATGTATCCGAGTTTGGTGGGGGGTTTTCACGCTCATCCTGAACCGACTTCCTCTCTGCTTTAAGTCCACGGTCTTCCCACTCTAACGATGGGATGCCTTAACCCAACGAAGAGCTGCGAGCCTAGGCTCGTTAGGTAGAACACAAACTTGGAAGAAAGCTACAAAGCAGGGGAAATCGTAGGGGAATTTTTCTTCGCAAACCGTGTAAAAGTTCAGTGGCTACGCAGGTGTCGGGAAACTCACCGACTACACCCACGAGCATCACCGGGGAAGTTGAGCGACGGAAGGTATGCACACTGCCATAATGCTTCGATGCACTCGACCAAAAGAGCATTCCTTTTTTTATAATTAATCGCGTCTATGATGCGAAATGGCCAGCAATGCGCAAAATTTCCACTTTTTTTAAAAGTGACCCCCCTTTAGCTGCCATTTAGACAAAACGAAAAACCAGCAAGGCATTAAAGGCTCAATCGCTCTGCCCCTAATGCAACATACAACGATTTCGAGCTCGTAACACGCTTGGCGGTTTGAGATAACAATACCGGACATCTGACACAAGCCCCGAAGCCCAAAGGGCTGGAATTGACCTAAATCTGGTTCTGATTGCGACTGTGCCACTGGTTTCGTCTTGGAATTGGACATGAAAGATAGAAATGGCTGTAAACAGTAACAATATACAGTAACAGCCACAATACAGGCAGAAAAGAGAGCAATTCAGCTCAAATAAGACGAGAAACTACATTAGCCCTATACGGAACAATAATTAAATTACGGCCAGGCTTGGCTTAGAATACTTGAATTTACTTGCACTTGAATTGCACTTGAACATATGAATAGGGAAGTAGATGAAAAAACATGAATACAATCAGACACAGAGAGGCTGCCTGCCAGCGCACTTCCAAGAGCCACAGTGTCGGAACGATGAGGCTTAGCTACTGTAGTGGGTATCGGCCACGGCTATCTCTAGTGAGCCTGCAAGCACCTAAATCCGTTGATCTATTTGAACCTATTTGCAGGCTGCGGCAGCTTCTTGGAGCTTTAAAAGCCACTCTTCGCGGTCTGCTGCTGACTCGGCTCGGAACGGATACACTTTCCCCTCTGGCGTAGTGATTTTGAAGCCCCATAACCGTGGTGCAATAGTGGTTGAATCTTTCATCGAGTATTCGCATCTTATGATTGTAGCGTCAGCCAGCTGTATTGACCCTTGTTGGCCTGAGCGCATTGCACACTCGCCTAGGTCGGCAGATTTATAGTACGCTAGTGTAGCAGTGCGCGGCAGGGATCGATTGTCAATCACCAGCCGTAGAAACCTACTCAGCCAAATCGATAAGCACGCAGTGCAGTTAGCAAATGCAGAAGCACGCAAATTATGAAGGCAAACATGTCTAATGATTATATTAAAGAGAATAGACCTACCGGTTTTTCCAATTGGCAACGAAATGACCTGCACAAAAGTCAAAATTAGGACATGATAAATATTGGCTAGGAAATTGCGGCGTAATTCACGAAATCGAACAATTTTCGTCTAGATAAAATACCGGGGTTAGTTTTCTTGCACCGCTTACTACAGTGTCCATTCTTGCACCGCTTACTACAGTGTCCATGCAGTAAATACCTTGTTTGGCTACCCATCCAGTGTGCATTAAAGTAAACTCGCCCGCCTGGCTCTCTGAGGATGATAGGAGCCAGCCTAGCAATGAGCCGTTTCGCTTCCGTGGTATCGATTGATTTCTTTGCTTAGGTCCCTCACTTTTATTATCAGGTGCAGCGGCAACAGGCGTTTTCCCCACTGCATTGAAGGAAGCTTCCTCTTCCCACCCTGCCTGTGGTGTCTCTTGAAATACGGCCATCTTACGACCTATGTTAACTAGAATCAATTGATTACCTTATGGCACTAGATAAGATCGTTGGCTTTTTCTATGCTGATTTAATTCGAAGTGGCTCCCTTCGGAAAGCGCGTCAAGGTAAGGCCTGGCAATGCATTGTTCTGATAACGTACAGGTACAGTACAGTGGACAGACGACTGACTACTGTAGGACTGTAGTATAGTAAGTAGTACAGTACTACTGTAAAAACAAGAATGCGTGTCTTGCGTGTACTTATTTATACTAATTAATTGGAACCAGCTATCTACACTGATCTACAGTACTACTGTACGTAGTTTACAGAGCATAGTTGTGTGTAGTTCAACGAGTTCTACGTACTGCCATCCGTACTTCACAGCAGGTCTACTTAAATTTTTGATAAGTAGTAGATATAGGGCCGTTGCATAGCAGCACCTCATGATTCTCGTGGAGGAATTCTTTTATCTTGAGGGATTGCTTGAAATATTTCTGCCTATTGGCCCTCTAATTCCGGCCGAGGCCCGCGTGAAAACCAGCGAAGCGAAAAGGCCCAACAACACCGAAAGCCAGCCCAACCCCGACCCCAATCCCCGAGCCCCAGGAAAAAACAATCAAAAGCCACACGCCACACCACCATCTTTCATCAGCATAGACACGGAGCCCTGCGTTGTTTGTGTAGGTCCCCTATCTATTTGCTGGAAACTTGTGAACTGCGGGGTCTTGTGGCTTGTGTTTGAATTTGGAGCTTATGTATTATCAATGAATTGGAAAACGAAATATACTAGTAGAACCAGAGACCCTGCTATCCCATGTCAGAGAGCCAAGATGGCGGGGGTTCACTGCTCTCGTGGGCATCTGCAGCAGCAACTTCTTGGATATCCATAACCGCCGATCCACGTCTGTCGTTTTGGACTAGCTTACAGGATGCGGCAGCTTCTTGAAGCTTCAGGAGCCACTCTTCTCGGTCTGCCGCTGACTCCGCACGAAACGGATACACTTTCCCAGCTGAAGTGGTGACTTTAAACCCCCATGATTTCGGTGCTGTTGCAGACGCTGCAGCTTCATCACAGCTTTCGATGGTGGCAGCTGCAAGTGGCAACGACCCTTGCTCGCCTACACGTGTGGAATCTTCACCAAGGTCAGCAGATTTATAGTATGCTAGCGTAGCAGTGCGCGGCAGGGATCGATTGTCAATCACGAGCCGTAAGAATCTGTTTGATTGGATTAACAAAATAAGTGTGGAATGTCATTAGCAAGCACGGGACATCGCACATTTTATAGGCAATTGTGTGTAACAAGAATGTGATAATTGGCATAGACCTACCGTTTTTTCCAATTGGCAACGAAATGACCTGCACAAAAATTAATCAGGGGAGCGAACGTACATAAATATGAATGAAATACCAAAAATTGTTAGGGGTTATCATTTCCTCGTCACACATTTGCACTCGTGAAGTCTTATACCTTGTTTGGATACCCAGCCCGTGTGAATCAATATCAAATCTTTAGGTTGCTCTTCAGTCGGGCCCTTCGAAGACAGCAGAAGCGTCTCTAATATTGAGCCTCGCTTCGACGTCTTTTTGCTTATACCCTGCTCAGGGGCCGCTGCTTCATCCTCAGCTGCAGCAGCAATCGAAGTTTTAGCCGCTGTCTCGAAGACTGGTTCGTCGTCCCACCATGCTTGAGGTGTCTCATGAAAGGAAGCCATCCTTGATAGCTAGACTATGATCTGCGATACGATTAATAGTATTATAACTTTTCTAGTTTTATGAGTGGCTGAGGCCGTGATATCGCCATGAATAGATCATACGAAACATGCAGCCATCTTTTATAAGCGATGATAGATGATACGAAGGATACCCTTGATGATATCCTCTACCCAATTGCCCAAACTAGAACCAACGCGGGGTATCTTCTCTTCTCTACTAAGCTTAGAACTCACTGAATCACTAAACTCTAAACTCAACTCTCTGATTTGTCGTGCCTCATGCGACGCGTGGGGAGGGACGAAACGAAAGGAGGGTCAAGAATATACACTAATATAACATACGAATACATATATTTTAAGATGTCATGTATGTTGTTGTTGTTGTTGTTGTTGTTGTTGATGTCAAGATGATGTTCTGATCGTTTTCGTTATGTCTTAGATATTTTTGACCCCCCGTGCCCCACACCCCCGCAAGCACCGCTCTCCGCCAATCTGATAAGAATACCGCTGCTTATCAGTACTTGACAATAGCTCACCATCGTTCACCGAAAATGTTCGCTTCCGAGGGGGTGATCTCCTCAAGAAGGTAGGAGACACTTGAAAGTGAGTCTGGCGTTAAGTTAATTTCACCGTTCCATTTAAAGTATCCTGCAAGGGACTTTCACCATCATATATTCGCTTAACATATGTCCCTTCTCGTGGATTCCCTATATCAGCATTTGAAAAGCACTCAAAGTCGCGTAAGCCATGCCTGAACCCCCGCTCAAGAAGACCAAGGTCGGCGCCTTAAGCGGCTTAGCATTGTGTGTCTCGGGCAATTTGACGGTCACGCGCAAAGTTTTTGAGGCCTTCTTGTTGGAGCATGGCGCAACACTTACCACGGGTGCTACTAAAATGACAGCATACCTAATTTGCACCTTTACTGAGCTTTCTGGCCAAACTCTGAAAGTACAGCAGGCTGCCAAGAATGGTGTCCCTTGTATCTCCGAGCAGTTCGTCCGTGAAGCAGTAGCAAATGGTAGCTTTCCGAGTGACCTGTCTTCGGATATGATATACGCTGCCTCTCGAGCTGCGGATGGTGGGATGCCATTAGGGAGTGCAGTGACCTCGGTAATTGCAGTTCAAGCAGCATCGTCAGTAGCGGCATCGCGCAATGTGATGCTAGCCAAAGCGTGGGATGATACTGTGGATCCGACGGGGTGGTGGATCTCTGAAAAGGTGTGCAAGAAATATCTGTACCTGTGTGTTCTTTTTCGGTGAGGAATGAAGAAAGGAGAATAACGGGGACATACTTTATGCCTCTCTTATTACCTATGCTCTCCCTTAAAAAATAGGTGGATGGCATACGTGCATACTGGGATGGCGAGAACTTCTACAGCCGTCAGGGTAATCCATTTCCGGCCCCAGCGTGGTTCAAAGAAGGCTTACCGAAGGACACTCCTCTTGACGGAGAGCTGTGGTGCGGCCGCCAAAAGTACAAGCAAGCTCTGAGCGTGGTCAAGAATGCTAGCAGCGGCCAGCAGTGGGAGAATGGTGCGTTTGTTTTAAGCCATTGATGAAACGCAGGCGCTACCTTTTCTGAATTATTATTACATTCTGAACCAATCCTATTATCCTCTAAATAAGGTTGACATGTGTGTCTTGACCATTTACTAATTTTCATTTTAAATCTCCTAACATTCGTGACATTTGCCGAGATTGATTGCGTCAATTCATTCCACGTGCTGTATGTCGCCCGTAACATAGTGTCGTACTTGGTCTTTGATGCACCCGAGCGCCGCAATGAAACTTACGAGGAAAGAGTAGCGCACGTTGCGAACCTCATTCAACACAAGGTAATTGAAATGAAGCATAAGAGCATTTCTCCTAATGAACATACGATATTGTTAACGCATCGTAGAAGCTCACAGCAGGGGTCTTCTTCAGAAAAGAAGTATCGATGATGTCTTTCGCTGTCATCATTGTAGGTCACCACTCCATGGGCAAAAGCTGTTGGCATGCAGCAATGCACGGGCCTTGCCCACTTGCGAGCTGAACTCAAGGATGTTGAAGCTAAAGGTGGGGAAGGCCTAATGCTGCGGCAGCCAAAAAGTATTTACGCTCACGGCACTCGTTCAAAGACACTTCTCAAGGTGACTTTTATTCGTTGGTTTCCGCATATGCAACAGGGCATGAATGTATGGCAGCGTAAGAATTGAGAGGGGAGAGCTCTTCAAGGAGGTGAACTATGATGACTCCAAGTTTATTTTGGACTTTGGCAATAGTAAGACGTGGTCCTTTGAGAGAGTCTCTTGTGCATCATGTTTGATTCCGTTATCTTTCTCATCATGGATAGCATGCTCTGGGCCCTTTTGATGTCGCCAGGTGAAGTCTTTCCATGACGAAGAAGCGCGCGTGTGGGCCCACGAAGCTTCCAAAGCGCACCCGGACGGGTGCGGCGCTCTCAGCCTCGAGACACCTGACGGCCGCCGCTTTTCTTGCGGCAGTGGCCTCACTGAAAAAGACCGCTGTAAACCTCCTGCGGTGAGTGTTGGCAGCCTATACCTATGCTATTCGTTTTCTCAATTCGTGCGTCGCTTACTCAAAACTACCACTCATTTCTACACCTTTTCTTTACCCTGTGTGCTGTAGATTGGTTCAATGGTAACCTACCGCTACACTGAGCTCAGCGAAAGTGCTTGCCCACGATTTCCTCGCTACATCGGCCTGCGTCTCGACCTAAATTGGGTGAACGACTCACTTTATTTGATATTTATGATGAAGTGTAGACCTCTTTGTTATCTACTGTGCTCTCTGTTTAATGCCTTAGCCTACGCACTTTGTTCCATCCGTGGTGACTAGTCCCTGATCTTTCTAGCTTTAGTTACTCCACGCCTTCCGTATATATGAGGTCTTTATCCTTGTTCTCTTGTTGAATGTGCAGGACGATTACTGTGCTTCATACATAGTGCCCTTGCCGCCCGCAGCGCTCGTTCCATCGGACCTACAGCGCGAAAATAGTTTGCTCTACACCGCTAAAGTTAGCGCAACAGACAAGGCCTCAACTGCCTCAATTCCTTTTCCGTCATCTTCACTTTTCAAGTCGTTGCCTTCACCTTCGTCGTCACCTTCAACTTCCTCTTCTTCAGCATCCTTATCAATGCCTCGATTCAAGTCAGCTTTAAGCACAGCAATTACTCTTCCATCACCGAATAAGAAAGCTCCAGCAACGACAGCAAAAATCTACGACAATGACATAGAAGAAAGGGGCGGGAACGAGGAAAGCGAAGGAGAAGAAGATGCAGCCACAGTGGTGGTCTCTTGGGAGTGGCGCTATGGTAAGGAGTGGGTGGAGTACGAGAAAGAAGATGCAGCAATGTTGGAATCAGCATTCGAAAGTGGTCGCGGCAAGCACACCCTCCGCACTGCTGCGTTTACCTTCAACCGCCACGTTGGCTCCAACTACGCTGTTAGATTTCGCACTATGACGCAGACTAATCTGGAGTCAGGTACCACTCGCAAGATTCGACGCATTGAAATCCGCACTTGAACGAATTATTCAAAAATTTGATACCCGACAAACCATACGTCAGATGGGCTTGATAGACATCTTGAACATGCCATACTAACACCAGATTACAATTGCGATAGGACCTGCGACTCTAGTCGGCTAAGTCTAACCCGTTTCTTGGTGGTTTATACGAGAACTATACTTACCGCCCATTTCTACTCTGCTAGGATTTTCAAAGATTTGTCACAAATTCCATGGCCATTTATTCGCTCTTTGTTGCGCTCGTATCATGGGCCTCGAGGGATTGGACTTAGCAAGGCGCGTTACTTACGTAACACGCAATGCAAGATACAAGAAGGGGGAAGGGGAGTCTCTTATCAAGCGCCAACACTAGAAATCATTGTGAGGTACCTCAAGGGCCGGAACTTCGCAGCAGGCGAAGCCTTTGCCATAGCTAAACCATTAAACCTCACGTGCCCGAGCAGCTATCATAAAAGGGGCGGTATCGGTTCCGGGTAGTGCCTTCCTCCATAACTATTTGAAGTCGTCTGCAAGACATGTTATTCACCCCGACGAGCGACGAGGAGTGGGCACAGTGATGTCCTAAGGCGAGAAAATGGGGAGTCGCCAGTCCCGCAGAAAAACACGACCCCGGGCCTGGCTCGGTTTTTACTGCAGTATACCGCACATTTGTACGTAATACACTCTCATAAATGTGTGCTACTTACGTAGGCACTTCGAACGGAACCTCAACCTCGAGTGCCAAGTCCAACTCTTTTCATTTTTTTTTCGGCATTGGCCATCTCAGCCAATAATTAAGCGCTGTGGCGCCCTATTCATGGGCACCCGCTGGGTCTTGTCGGTTTGAGTGATTCTGATGTCTCTCCAGCCTCATACACGTCGGCTTGGCCTTCGCAATTCGCAATATCAATTCACTCATCGAACTCGAACTCGAACTAATACAAACCCAAATGGCACAGAAGCCAATGCTGCGGGCAGAAGTGGGAATGCGCGTGCGTTGCGCAAACAAAGCAAGTGCGGAATGATTCAGGAGGGAGAGG